>ERZ773229.7-NODE-7-length-304590-cov-8.708034_pt1 | contig 304590 bp, 281 predicted proteins | sample MGYA00580992_ERZ773229 | MGnify/ENA primary metagenome ERZ773229 (study PRJEB29015, sample SAMEA2737795) | human gut metagenome | biome: human gut; feature: human-associated habitat; material: faeces | place: China | collected 2012 ... | reverse complement strand
GGGCAATGAATGACAGACCGGATGGAAAAAACATTCCTATTATAGCAATGACAGCTAATTCATTTGCAGAAGATGTTCAGGCATCACTGGATGCAGGAATGAACGCGCATTTGTCAAAGCCGATTGTGATTGGTGAAGTTATAAAAACGATTTTAAGGTATGTAGATACTTCCACTTTTGGAACAAGAAATAAGTAGTAGTTAGGAGATAGAGAATTGGTAAGACAATACAGCGATAACGATATAGACGCAGTGATGCAGATATGGCTTGATACGAATATTCAAGCACATCATTTCATACTGTCCGATTACTGGCGTACTAACTGCAACATGGTAAGAGAAATGCTTCCTCACGCAGAAATATATGTACATGAGGATGACTGTACAAAGCAGATAGATGGCTTCATTGGATTGAATGATGACTATATCGAAGGTGTTTTTGTAAAAGAAACAATGCAATCAAAAGGTATCGGAAAACAACTTCTAAATCATGCAAAGGAATTCAAATCAAAATTAAAATTAAGTGTCTATCAGGAAAATGAGAAAGCAATCAAATTTTATCTACGTGAGAAATTTAGTATTCAATCCGAAAGTGTAGACGATAACACAGGCGAAAAGGAATTTATAATGGTATGGAATCGGTAGATTCATATTTGTCTGACTCACAATAATTTAATAAAGTAAACCTCCAAACTGATGTAAGATAAAATTAATCAGTTTATTGGCCACATAACGGTTTACAGATGAATCAATAGCGCCAGCCCCTAAACCATATGGAACTGCAAAATGGTTTTGGTTACAGAATGCTTGCTGAGGCAATCAAAGCAGACCTGCAATATCGTATCAGTTGTCCGGTACTTCTTATCTGTGGCGAAAAGTATAAAGCGGGTTCAGCAAAAAGATATAATAGAAAATGGCATCAGAGGTTTCATTTCCGGCATTATTGCAGTTATATCGGTATTGGTAATATTAGCAGGAACCTATATGACGTCAAGTGGAATTAAAAACTGTAAATGAATAATGTTTGCAAAGAATGTAAGTATGTCCTGGTTGATTGTAACTAGTATATGAGAGGTATATGATAATATTTTACAATGATTTTAGTTGACAGTCAGAAAATGAGATTATACAATTAATTCGACAAATGTTAAGAGTATATATTGGGTATATTAGATTGGTGTGTTCAATATATTTTCTTAATATACAATATATTAAAAGTGAGGTGACGATAATGGACGGGCATGATAGTCCTCGAATAGGGAACAATGACATAGATTATAAGCCGACAAAGCTATTGTCTGCGTTTCTTAAGGGACGTGTGCAATAGTCTGTTAAAGTCGCGTATTTTCTAATCTTAGTCATTGTTCTTGCCATAATGAAAGGAGAATAATGATGAATAAGATTCTATCAAATGTAGTTATACATAAGGATTATAGCAAGGATATTGTTAGAGTCCTTAGAAGTAGTAAATCTGATGAATTAATCCGCAGGAAGTTATCTAAATATCACGAGAATGATATAGCAGATGCAATTAAGCTTTTGGACAAAGATACAAGAATAAGGCTTTACAAGATTCTTGGTGTAGACTGGACGGCAGAGATTTTCTCATATCTGGAAGATACACCTGAATACATTGAAGAATTTATGACAGAATTATCTGTAGATGAGGCGGCAGATGTCCTTGAAAAAATGGATGCTGATGATGCTGTAGATATTCTTGATAATGTATCAGAAGAAGAAAGACAGGCACTTATATCACATATGGAAAAGGATGCCAAAGATGATGTGTGTCTGATTTATTCATATGACGATGATGAGATTGGCAGTAAGATGACTACTAATTTCATATGCATAAACAATAAGCTTACAATAAAGGAAGCTATGAAAGAGCTTGTTGCACAGGCAGAAGAAAATGATAACGTCAATACAATATATGTGGTTGATGATAATAACATATATTATGGTGCAATAGATTTAAAAGATCTTATTGTAGCAAGAGATTACCAGAAGCTTGAGGATATAATAAGTACATCATATCCATATGTATATGCTCACGAAAAGATGAGCGAATGTATCGAAGATTTAAAGGATTACAGCGAAGATTCAATTCCAGTATTAAATAAAGACAAAGAAATAATAGGTGCTATCACATCTTCTGATATCATAGAAGCGGTAGATGAAGAGATGAGCGATGATTATGCAAAGCTTGCCGGTTTGACAGAGGAGAATGACCTTACAGAGGGGCTTTTTGCAAGTATGAAGAAAAGGCTTCCATGGCTTATTCTGTTACTGTTCCTTGGTATGGGAGTATCATCTGTAGTTGGCATATTTGAAAATGTAGTGTCACAGCTTGCGATTATTGTATGCTTCCAGTCACTCATACTTGATATGGCAGGAAATGTTGGAACACAGTCACTTGCCGTTACAATCAGAGTTCTTATGGACGAAGATATATCAGCTAAGCAGAAGCTTGAATTTGTGTTAAAAGAGATGAGAATTGGTTTTGCTAATGGCTTGCTGCTTGGTTCTATGGCATTTATATTACTTGGAATATATATTACCCTTGTTAAGGGCAAGCCAGTACATTATGCATTTGCAATATCGGGTTGTGTAGGTGTATCATTACTGCTGGCAATGCTTATATCAAGTCTTATTGGTGTGCTTACACCAATGTTCTTCCATAAGATAAAGATAGACCCAGCTGTAGCTTCGGGTCCACTTATAACAACAATTAATGACCTTGTTGCGGTTGTTACATATTATGGACTGGCTGCGGTTGTGCTTATCGGTATGCTTCATATAACAGGATAAATGATATATAAATGATACCAGAATTGTGGAAGTGCGTAGCACGGAACAATTCGTAGGTATCAAAGTCGGGGGCTTTTGACCCCGACATCATATAAATATAATTATAGAAAGGAAGTCTGCTATGAGTGATATATTAGAGGTTATTAAGACAAGAAGAAGCGTAAGAAAGTATAAAAGTGATATGGTTCCTGCGGAGATTATAGATAAAATTATTGAAGCGGGAACATATGCGGCTACAGGAATGGACAGACAGTCGCCAATTATACTTGCAGTTACTGACAAGGAATTAAGAGATAAGCTTTCTAAGATGAATTCTAGAATAATGGGAAAGTCAGAAGATTTTGATCCATTTTATGGTGCACCAGTTGTGCTTGTTGTTCTTGCTGATAAGAGTATGCCTACATATATATATGATGGTACTCTGGTTATGGGGAATCTTATGCTTGAGGCACACGCACTTGGTGTGGATAGCTGCTGGATACATAGAGCTAAGGAAGAATTTGAGAGCGAAGAAGGCAGAGAGATACTTAAATCACTCGGCATAGAAGGTGATTATGAAGGAATCGGACATTGTATACTTGGTTATGTAGATGGAGAAGAACCTCAGTGTCACCCAAGAAAAGATAACTGGGTATACAGAGCATAGTTTTTAATATTTTGATGAAATTATACATTTAATAGTTTTGCAAATTGATATTTAACAGATAAAAATGCAGGAAAAAGAAATGGAAGAATAAAGAAACTGATAGAAAAGGAGATTAAGATATATGGTTAAACACGTTATATTGTGGAAGTTAAAAGAAGAACTTACTGCAGAAGAGAAGGAAAATGTAAAGGCAGGTATCAAGGAAGGTCTTGAAGGACTTGCAGGAAAAGTGCCTGGTCTTGTAGATGTAAAGGTTAATATCAATGGTTTGCCAACATCAACGGTAGATGTTATGCTTGATACAACATTTACAGATGCAGATGCTCTTAAGGCATACAGCACTAATCCGCTTCACGTTGCCATAGCAGATGGAAAGGTACGTCCATATACGGCAGTAAGATCCTGCCTTGATTATGAAGTGTAGAATTAATTATTGAATAGACTTCAGAAATTGAATCATAATAATTTTTAAAAATGGAAAAATAAAGTTATAGATTGACATGATTCATAAGGATATGCTATTATTTATCTATATGAATATATTAAAGACTGGGAAAGAGACTTCTTTTCATGGAACCTGACAGGAAAGTGATGCCACCGACTGAAAGCATACACAGGGAATTGTCAAGAGGAACACTCTGGAGTTGAATATCTGAATTATATCAATGCCCTTGGAATATGTTATGAAATGCGTATGCATGCAGCTGTTATAGACAGGCAGGTGATATATGTAGGTTATTACGTTGTACGCGTTAAGTACTTAAAGAGGAATGATAAGAAGCCTGAGTGGTTAAGTTATTGAAGACAAGTTTCTAGATGACAGCTATTCAGAAGCGGATTTCGTTCAATGCGGGTGGTACCGCGGATAATTATGTATTATTCGTCCCGGAATGCTGGTAAGGCATTCCGGGATTTTTTGCGTGCAGATAACGATTGCCACTAAGTTATATCGTTACAGCCTTTGCAGAAAGCAGGAACAATATATTTATCAGCTGCAACAAGACACACATTAACAATATAAAGCAATCAGAAAGGAGCTATTATCAAGATGGCAAACATTTACAGAGATGTCACATTACAGAATGTAAGTGAGAACGACATTGGAAAGCAGATGAAGGTATCAGGATGGGTTGAGAACATCCGTGACCACGGTGGAGTTTCATTCATCGATTTAAGAGATATGTACGGAGTATTACAGGTAGTTATCCGTGAACCAGAACTCTTAAAGGGTATTAAGAAGGAAGAATGTATCAGTATCGATGGTATTATGGAGCAGAGAGATGAGGAAACTTACAATCCTAAAATTCCATCAGGAACTATTGAACTTGAAGCTAAGAAGATTACAGTATTAGGACAGGTTTACCAGCAGGTTCCATTTGAAATTCAGACATCTAAGGAAGTAAGAGAGGATGTAAGACTTAAGTACAGATACTTAGACTTAAGAAACTCTAAGGTTAAGGATAATATGGTATTCCGTTCAAAGGTTATCTCATTCCTTCGTCAGAAGATGACAGATATGGGCTTCCTTGAAATCCAGACACCTATTCTTTGTGCTTCATCACCAGAAGGCGCAAGAGATTATATCGTTCCATCAAGAAAATATAAGGGCAAGTTCTATGCACTTCCACAGGCACCACAGCAGTACAAGCAGCTTCTTATGGTATCTGGTTTTGATAAGTATTTCCAGATAGCTCCTTGCTTCAGAGATGAAGATGCAAGAGCTGACCGTTCACCAGGAGAATTCTATCAGCTTGACTTCGAGATGAGCTTTGCTACTCAGGAAGAAGTATTTGCAGTTGGTGAAGAAGTGCTTACAGAGACATTTGCAAAGTTTGCACCAGAGGGTTCAGTTGTAACACAGGCTCCTTATCCAATTATAAGCTACAAGCAGGCTATGCTTGAATTCGGTTCAGATAAGCCAGACCTTAGAAACCCACTTAGAATTATAGATTTGTCCGATTTCTTCAATAAATGTACATTCAAGCCATTTCAGAATAAGACTGTAAGAGCTATCAATGTTCACGCTAAGCTTTCAAAGGGCCAGCACGAGAAGCTTCTTAAGTTCGCTACAGGAATTGGTATGGGTGGACTTGGTTACCTTGAGGTTCTTGAAGACCTTTCATATAAGGGACCAATTGATAAGTTCATTCCAGAAGAACTTAAAGGCGAAATCAGGGAACTTGCAGGACTTCAGGCAGGAGATACTATTTTCTTTATCGCTGATAAGGAAGATAAGGCTGCATTCTTTGCAGGACAGATTCGTAACGAACTTGGCACACGTCTTGATTTAATAGAGAAAAATGCATACAGATTCTGTTATGTAAATGACTTCCCTATGTTTGAAAGAGACCCAGAAACTAAGAAGATTGGTTTCACACACAATCCATTCTCTATGCCACAGGGTGGTCTTGAAGCACTTAATACTATGGATCCACTTGATATTCTTGCTTATCAGTATGATATCGTATGTAATGGTGTTGAATTATCATCAGGTGCTGTGCGTAACCATGATATGCAGATTATGGTTAAGGCATTTGAAATTGCCGGATATGATGAAGAAGTACTTAAGGCTAAGTTTGGAGCACTTTACAACGCATTCCAGTTCGGTGCACCACCACATGCAGGTATGGCACCAGGTGTTGACCGTATGATTATGCTTCTTAGAAATGAAGAGAATATCCGTGAGGTTATTCCATTCCCAATGAGTGGTACAGCACAGGATCTTATGTGTGGAGCACCTAATGAGGTAACAGAACAGCAGTTAAGAGAGGTTCATATTAAGGTCAGAGACTAATGGAAAAAATCCACTAATAAAAACAAAACAAAGATTTTTTCATACAGGATTTGCGCGTGAGGGCGCAAACCTGTCTGACATAATAGAAAGGATGGTATGTTATGGCTAATGTGATTAGTGATGAAACTATCGAATATGTAGGTATTCTTGCTAAGCTTGAGCTTTCTGAGTCGGAAAAAGAGGATGCCAAGAAGGATATGGCAAGTATGCTTGATTATATAGATAAGCTTGGCGAGCTTGATACAACAGGCGTTGAGCCTATGTCACACGTATTCCCTGTTAATAATGTTATGAGGGAAGATGTTGTTACTAACGGCGATGGAAGCAAGGCTACACTTGCCAATGCACCAGAAGCTAACGAATATGGATTTATAGTTCCAAAGACTGTTGAATAAGAAAGGGAAATGCTATGAGTTTATTAGATTGTACAGCTGTTGAACTTGCGGCTAAGATTAAAGCAGGTGAAGTTACAGCGGTGGAAGCTATGCAGGCTGTTGTAGACCAGATTGAAAAGTCTGAAGCAGAGCTTAACTGCTATGTGACATTTGACAAGGAAAAAGCATTACAGGCAGCAGCTAAGGCTGACGAGGATATCAAGGCTGGAAAGCTTACAGGACCTTTAGCTGGTGTACCTTTTGCTATTAAAGATAATATGTGTACAGAAGGCATGCTTACAACATGTTCTTCTAAAATACTTGGTAACTTTGTTCCAACATTTTCTTCTGAAGCAGTTATAAGACTTCAGGAGGCTGGTGCAGTTATTATCGGTAAGACTAATATGGATGAGTTCGCCATGGGCTCAACAACAGAAACAAGTGCATTCGGAGCAACTAAGAATCCAAGAAATACAGAGCACGTTCCTGGTGGTTCATCAGGTGGTTCAGCTGCAGCAGTTGCAGCAAATGAATGCTTTGCGGCACTTGGTTCAGATACAGGTGGTTCTATAAGACAGCCTGCATCTTACTGTGGTGTTGTAGGTATGAAGCCTACTTATGGTACTGTCTCAAGATATGGACTTATAGCTTATGGTTCATCACTTGATCAGATAGGACCATTATGTAAGGATGTAACAGACTGTGCTACTATTATGGAGGTAATAGCAGCAAAGGATGATAAGGATTCTACATCAGTAAAGAGAGAAGATACAGCATTTACAAAGGCTTTAGTAGATGATGTTAAGGGACTTAAGATAGGTATTCCAAGAGATTACTTTGGAGATGGACTTGATCCTGAGGTTAAGGAAGCTGTTATGTCGGCAGCTAAGGTGCTTGAAGAAAAGGGTGCCATAGTTGAAGAATTCGACTTAAGCCTTGTAGAGTACGCTATACCTACTTATTATACAATAGCTGCCGCTGAGGCAAGCTCTAACCTTGAGAGATTCGATGGTGTTAAGTATGGTTACAGGACAAGTGAGTATGATGGTCTTCACAATATGTATAAGAAGACACGTTCAGAGGGCTTTGGACCAGAAGTTAAGAGAAGAATAATGCTTGGTTCATTTGTACTCAGCTCAGGTTATTATGATGCTTACTACTTAAAGGCATTAAGAGTAAAGGCTCTTATTAAGAAAGCATTTGATGAAGCATTTGCAAAGTATGATGTAATACTTGGACCTGTTGCACCAACAACTGCACCTAAGATAGGCTCATCTTTAGCAGACCCTATCAAGATGTATCTTGGCGATATATATACAATATCAGTTAACCTTGCAGGTCTTCCAGGAATAAGTGTACCTTGTGGAAAGGACTCTAAGGGGCTTCCAATAGGTGTACAGCTTATAGGTGACTGCTTTAAGGAAAATAATATAATACGTGCTGCATACTCATATGAGCAGGCACGAGGAAGATTTGAATAAGGAGGAGGTCAGGCAATGAAAGATTATGAAGTAGTTATTGGTCTTGAAGTTCACGTTGAGCTTGCTACAAAGACTAAGATATTCTGCGGCTGTTCAACAGCATTTGGTGGAGCACCTAATACACACACATGCCCTGTTTGTACAGGTATGCCAGGCTCTCTTCCAGTTCTTAACAAGAAGGTAGTAGAGTATGCTATGGCGGTTGGTCTTGCAACTAACTGCTCTATAACAAGAGACTGCAAGTTTGATAGAAAGAATTATTTCTATCCTGATAATCCACAGAATTATCAGATATCACAGCTTTATCTGCCTATATGCCGTGATGGACATGTAGAAGTAAAGCTTGAAGATGGAACAGAGAAGTCTATAAGAATCCACGAGATTCATATGGAAGAGGATGCAGGTAAGCTTATACATGATGAATGGGAGGATGTATCCTATGTTGACTATAACCGTTCAGGTGTGCCTCTTATAGAAATCGTATCTGAGCCAGATATGAGAAATGCAGAAGAGGTTATTGCTTATCTTACTAAGTTAAGAAATACTATCCAGTATCTTGGAGCATCTGACTGCAAGTTACAGGAAGGTTCCATGAGAGCTGATGTAAATCTTTCTGTAAGAGAAAAAGGCAGCACTGAATTCGGTACAAGAACAGAAACTAAGAATCTTAACTCATTTTCAGCTATCCAGAGAGCTATTGAGGCTGAAACAGCCAGACAGATAGATATAATTGAAGCTGGTGGACAGGTTGTTCAGGAAACAAGAAGATGGAATGATGATAAGGAATATTCTTATGCTATGCGTTCTAAAGAGGATGCACAGGATTACAGATATTTCCCAGACCCAGACCTTGTACCAATCCACATAAGCGAAGAATGGCTTGATACTATTAAGGAAGCACAGCCTGAGTTTAAGGATGAGAAAATGCTTCGTTATAAGGAAGAATTCGGAATTCCTGATTATGATATCAATATGATTACTGATTCTAAGAAGCTTGCTGATATATTTGAAGAAACAACAGCTTTATGCAATAAGCCTAAGAAAGTATCTAACTGGCTTATTACAGAGACTATGCGTATTTTAAAGGAAAAGAATATGGATCCTGAGGATATCGCATTCTCACCTAAGAGTCTTGCAAGGATTATTGAACTTGCAGATGAGGGTGCTATAAACAGTAACGTTGCTAAGGAAATATTCGAGAAGATATTTGATGAGGATATTGATCCAGATAAGTATATTGAAGAACACGGACTTAAGCAGGTTAATGATGAAGGTGCACTTAAGGCAACTGTTGAGAAGGTTATAGCTGATAATCCACAGTCAGTAGCTGATTACAGAGCAGGCAAGGAGAAGGCTATAGGATTCCTTGTAGGCCAGACTATGAAGGCTATGCAGGGTAAGGCTAATCCGGGAATGGTTAATAAGCTTTTAAAAGAGCTGCTGTAGATTTTGGGAATATGTTTAACAAAGACGATGTGGGAAGCGGCAAGGTGCAGAGTGCGGCGGACGGCGGACGGACGATTGGAGAAATCGGCGGAAGCAACAAAGACACGTTTGCACTGAGTGTCGCTCGCAGCGGTACTAAAGCGCTAAAAGACAGCGCTTAAGTGCCGGCGGCTCCCCATCGTCTTTTTATGCTTCCGCCGGTTTCTCCGATCTGTGCGTTGGCGGACTGCGATGGTTGCGGGGCTGGAGTGGTGAACATATTTTGTTAAATGTATTTGGAGATAGACAGATAAACAGAAAGAGAGGGGTGTACCGCCTCTCTTTTTTGATAAAAATATACTAAAATATATATTTGGATTTATATGTTTGGGGTTATTCTGTGTGGGTTATTCCACTGTTTAGTGTGAATTATTTCACTTGGGTTATTAGGCTTGTGGGGGCTCGGTGTGTGAGCTGTGGTTGTCTACAGTGTTACCTGTGACGGGTGACATTCCTACGAATTCACAGCCGTAGGCGTAGAGGTCTGAGTTATCTACTGGCTGACAGCGGATGATTTTGACAACACAGTTTATTGGGTCTTTTTCATCATCTAACTGTAACACAGCATCAAAATAAAAATCTAAAGGTAAAATGCTTTTTGAGCGAAAGCCGATTCCACCTTTTGATATATCAGTTATATTTATAGGTGAGTCGAGATTTCTTATATTGATGTAATCCTGCTTAAAAAGCTTAGACACATTTAATGTTAAATTCGCCTTGTGGCGGTTATAGCGTCTTTTTTCAATTCCATCATTCATAGTACAATCCTCCATCTACAATTGCGTATAATAATAATCTGAATACATAAAAAAGTTGAATAAATAAAACATATTGTATAAAGATTTTCTATAATAATACAATTTTTAAGAATAATATGCAAGTATTGTCTATTGATTTTGGTAGTGTACTGTTATATAATTTTTAGTTGTTGAGTGTATAATTAAATTCACTATTACTATAATTTAAAAGGATGGATGCGATCATGGAAAAGTTTAAGTTACTTTATGAAGGCAAAGTAAGAGAAGTGTATGATATAGGAGATAAGCTTGTTATAGCGGCAACAGATCGTATATCAGCATTTGACCACATTTTAAAGAATAAGGTCACAGATAAGGGTGCAATTCTTACTCAGATGTCTAAATTCTGGTTTGATTATACTAAGGATGTTATTCCTAATCATATGATATCTGTTGATGTTAATGATATGCCGGAATTCTTCCAGAATGAAAAGTATGCAAGAAGAAGTATGATGTGCAAGAAGTTAACTATGCTTCCAATCGAGTGCATCGTTAGAGGATATATAACAGGAAGCGGCTGGGCAAGCTATCAGAAGAATGGTACAGTCTGTGGAATTAAGCTTCCAGAAGGCCTTGAAGAGTCAGAGAAGCTTCCTGAGCCAATCTATACACCAAGTACTAAGGCTGAGGTCGGTGACCATGATGAGAATATCTCATTTGAGCAGAGTATTGAGGTATTAGAGAAGAAGTTCCCAGGCAAGGGTCTTGAATATGCAACTAAGATTAAGGATGCTACAATAGCACTTTATAAGAAGTGCGCAGAATATGCTTTAAGCAAGGGAATTATTATTGCTGATACTAAGTTTGAATTTGGTCTTGATGAGAATGGCGAAGTTGTAATCGGTGATGAAATGCTTACACCAGACAGCTCACGTTTCTGGCCATTAGAAGGATACAAGAAAGGACAGGGACAGCCATCTTACGATAAGCAGTTCGTTAGAAACTGGCTTCTTGCTAACCCTGATAGTGATTATCTTCTTCCAGATGATATCATTGACAAGACAGTAGAAAAGTACAAAGAGGCATATAAGCTTCTTACAGGTGAAGATTTCTAATTTGATTACATTGCTAATACGAATACTAAGACAGAGGTATATATGAACGACAGTTATATTGATGACAGAAAGCTTCACGAAGAATGTGGAGTGTTTGGCGCATATGACTTCGATTGTGGAGATATTGCGTCAACGATATATTATGGCTTGTTTGCATTACAGCACAGAGGACAGGAAAGTTGTGGTATCGCTGTGAGTGATACAGAAGGTCCTAAGGGAAAGGTTCTTTCCCACAAGGATATGGGACTTGTGAATGAAGTGTTTAATTCTGAGAATTTAGAGAAGTTAAAGGGTAATATTGGTGTTGGACACGTTCGTTATTCTACAGCAGGAAGTTCTACAAGAGAAAATGCACAGCCACTTGTATTAAATTATGTTAAGGGTACGCTTGGAATGGCACATAATGGTAATCTTCTTAATGCGGTTGAGTTAAGGGAAGAGCTTTCATATACAGGAGCTATATTCCAGACTACAATTGATTCAGAAGTTATTGCGTATTTAATAGCAAGAGAAAGACTTAATACACCTACGGTAGAAGAAGCTGTTAAAAATGCTATGAAGAAGATTAAGGGTGCATACTCACTTATAGTGATGAGTCCTAGAAAGCTTATCGGAGCAAGAGATCCATTTGGTTTCAAGCCTCTTTGTATAGGAAAGAGAGATAATACATATTTCTTATCATCGGAGACTTGTGCACTTGATACAGTAGGTGCTGAATTTATAAGAGATGTATTACCAGGAGAGATAGTTACAATAACTAAAGATGGGATACAGTCAGATACATCACTCTGTCAGAAGAATACAGCAAGGTGTATATTTGAATATATATATTTTGCAAGACCTGACAGCAGGATAGATGGTATGGGAGTATATGAATCAAGAGTTAATGCTGGTCGTATACTTGCAAAGACACATCCAGTAGAAGCAGATTTGGTTGTCGGTGTTCCAGAATCAGGAAATCCAGCAGCACTTGGTTATTCTATGGAGTCAGGTATTCCTTATGGTAATGCTTTTATAAAGAATAATTATGTCGGAAGAACATTTATTAAGCCAAAGCAGGAGCAGAGAGAGTCTAGCGTTAAGGTTAAACTTAACGTGTTGAAAGAGGAAGTCGCAGGCAAGAGAGTGGTTATGATAGATGATTCTATTGTAAGAGGAACAACAAGCCGCAGAATTGTTAATCTTTTAAGACAGGCAGGAGCTAAGGAGGTACATGTAAGAATAAGTTCTCCAGCATTCCTTCATCCTTGCTATTTTGGTACTGATATACCATCAGAGGATCAGCTTGTAGCATCAGGAAGAACAGTTGATGAAATCTGCAAGTACATAGAAGCAGATTCTCTTGGCTATCTTGAAACAGATAAATTAAGTGAAATGATATGTAATCAGACAGGTTTCTGCGATGCCTGCTTTACAGGTAATTATCCAATTGAACCACCAGAAATAGATATTCGTGGCGAGATGGGTTAAAATAACCGGATTGGGAGGGTAAAGCCCTCCCTTTTTGTGTAATAGGGAATTACGGTAGAATTCGTTGTTACGCGAAAGCACTATATGCCGATGATGTATATTCGTGCGATGATATGGTTTGTCACAAACGACCATACTTACTATGGGAATGTGCTTTGCACGTTTTTTTAAATATTAATATCGGGGAGAATAATTAATGAAGAATAGTAGTCAGGATAATAATTACAAGACTAATAATAATCAAGATGATAAACAGAATAATAATCAAGAGAATAATAATAAGGACAGATTAATTAAACAGATAAAATTTATAGAGGAGATTGATAAAGAGAAACTTATAGGAAGACAGACATATCTTGCAGATGCTTCAAGGAAAGAAAATGATGCTGAACACGCGTGGCATATGGCAATTATGGCGGTGCTGTTAAGCGAGTATTCTAATGAAAAGATTGATGTGTTAAAGACTATGACAATGCTTCTTATACACGATATAGTAGAGATTGATGCTGGTGATACTTACGCATATGATGAGGATGGCAAGAAGACACAGAGACAGAGAGAATTAACTGCTGCAGACAGAATATTCGGGCTTCTTCCAAGCGACCAGGCTGAATATATGAGAGGGCTTTGGGACGAATTCGAGGAAAGAAAGACACCTGAGGCAAAGTTTGCAAGGACACTTGATAATATACAGCCTGTAATGCTTAATAATGCTTCTGGTGGAAGAAGCTGGGAAGAAAAATGTGTCCACTTAAATCAGATACTTAAAAGAAATGAGAATACTAAAGATGGTTCAGAGACTTTGTGGGATTATGCGTATAACAATTTTATCAAGCCAAATGTTGAAAATGGAAAAATAAAAGAGGACTGACATCATATTGAATGAATAGAATATATATGGTACAATCTAATAAGTAGTGTTCAGTATATTCTATATATGCTGTATTGATGGTTAATAATAGCCGGCTACAATTATAAGAATTATGACAATTTAAGAAAGGCGGATTGCAGGAATGAACGACAGATATCAGACACCACTTGCAGAAAGATACGCAAGCAAAGAGATGCAGTACATTTTCTCTCCAGATATGAAGTTTAAGACATGGAGAAAGTTATGGATTGCATTAGCTGAAACAGAGGCAGAATTAGGACTTCCAATCACACAGGAGCAGATTGATGAACTTAAGGCTCATCAGGATGACATTAACTATGAAGATGCGAAGAAGCGTGAGAAGGAAGTACGTCACGATGTTATGTCACATGTATATGCTTATGGTCTTCAGTGTCCTAAGGCTAAGGGAATAATTCATCTTGGTGCTACATCTTGTTATGTTGGTGATAATACAGATATCATAATTATGACAGAGGGCTTAAAGCTTGTTCGTAAGAAGCTTGTTAATGTTATTAACGAACTTTCTAAGTTTGCTGACAAATATAAAGCACAGCCTACACTTGCTTTCACACATTTTCAGCCAGCACAGCCAACAACAGTTGGAAAGAGAGCTACATTATGGCTTAATGAATTAGTTATGGATTTAGAAGATCTTGACTATGTATTATCAACAATGAAGCTTTTAGGCTGTAAGGGAACAACAGGTACACAGGCTTCATTCCTTGAATTATTCAATGGAGATCAGGATAAGATTCGTCAGATAGATAAGAAGATTGCCACAAAGATGGGCTTTGAGGCGTGTGTTCCAGTATCAGGACAGACATATTCAAGAAAGGTTGATACAAGAGTTCTTAATGTTCTTGCAGGCATTGCTGCATCAGCACATAAGTTCTCTAATGATATAAGATTATTACAGCACCTTAAGGAAGTTGAAGAACCATTTGAGAAGTCACAGATAGGTTCATCAGCTATGGCATATAAGAGAAATCCTATGAGAAGTGAACGTATGGCTTCACTTGCAGATTATGTACTTTGTGATGCCCTTAACCCAGCTATAGTATCAAGCACACAGTGGTTTGAAAGAACACTTGACGACTCAGCTAATAAAAGACTTTCTGTACCAGAAGGCTTCCTTGCAGTTGATGGAATACTTGATCTTTACCTTAATGTTGTTGATGGACTTGTTGTATATGACAAGGTTATTATTAAGCATATGATGGCAGAGCTTCCATTTATGGCTACAGAGAACATTATGATGGATGCAGTTAAGGCTGGTGGAGACAGACAGGAACTTCACGAAAGAATAAGAGAACTTTCAATGATAGCTGGCAAGAGAGTTAAGCAGGAAGGCCTTGATAATAATCTTCTTGAGCTTATTGCAGATGATCCAATGTTTGGAGTTACTCTTGAAGAGCTTCAGGCTAAGCTTGACCCAATTAAGTATGTTGGACGTTCAAGAGAGCAGGTTGATGAATACCTTGAAGATGTTATTAAGCCAATACTTGATGATAACGCAGATATACTTGGGCTTACAGCTCAGATTAATGTATAAATCGTATATATCAGATTGAGGTATATATCAGATAAATGTATATATAAGTAACATTGTCAGGTTAAATAAGAACTATAATTATAATAATGACTGCTGCATTAAATGTATATGAATATGTGGCGGTCATTATTATTCATATTGAATGCACTGGTATAAAAGTCTGTAAGTGCCGCAAAACAAGCCATTTTTTCTACGGATAATAAAAAAAGAAAAAATTGTATTTTTTTTGCGTTTTTTTGAAAAAAGTAGTTGACAAATAGTGCATTTTAATATTATAATAGCGAAGCAGTGTTCGTGAGACACGAAACACTAACAAAGCGAACGGGATCTTAGCTCAGCTGGGAGAGCATCTGCCTTACAAGCAGAGGGTCACAGGTTCGAGCCCTGTAGGTCCCACTTAGGACATTAAGTCCTAATGTATGTGGTTTGCATACAATATAATATATGGCGAGATAGCTCAGTTGGCTAGAGCACACGGTTCATACCCGTGGTGTCGTGGGTTCAAATCCCTCTCTCGCTACTATTGTAAAAGAACGCGTTTGCGTTCTTTTTTTATGTAATTTTATTACAAAAATAGTGGTTTAATTGTGCAGTATCTGTGGATTGATTGTGAAATGTGCACAATCAAAATATGTTATTATTGTAAATATCGGTGAAATTACATAAAACATCTTGAAAAATCAAATACAATATGCTATTTTAAATACACCATTACAAATACTTTTTACAAGATTATTTTTTTTCATATCGAATTCATCAATTATTTTAATTATAGGTGAATTCTCCCTCCTTTCATCATAGCATAAGCAGCTATGAATTTTGCCCCTTATGAGAGAACGGCTCATAAGGGGATTTTTTTATGTAATAGGAAATTCTATTAGAATTTCCTATTACATAAAAGGCACTATGTGCCGATGATGAGCACTCGCACGAAGAAGTAGTTTGCCGCAAGCGACCGTGCTCGGCACAGTAATGTGCTTTGCACATTCCTTTTATTTATAAAATGGTAATACTTTGCATCTTGACATAATGCGTGATATTAAGATAAATTATAATTAAGTTTAATAACACTAACTGTAATTAGAGAGGACGTATCGATGATAAAGAAACAATTAATTCAGACAATACCTGAGAGTAAAAAATATATAGCAGGAAATGTCATATTCCAATGGCTGGCTCTGGTTTCTAATATTGTGCTTATGACGATAATAACAACATTTATTGCGGGCCTTATAGACGGTGGCAGTGGAATAGGAAAATATAATTTTTCTAGTATGGCAGCTATGGTGATAAGTCTTATAGTATGCGTTATTGTAAGGGCAGTTTGTAATATTGGTTCATCAAAGATGAGCTATCTGTCATCTAAGACAGTAAAGAGAAATTTAAGACAGATGATATATGAAAAGCTTCTTCGTATGGGAGCATCATATAATGAGAAGGTTAAGACATCAGAACTTGTACAGGTTACAGTTGAAGGTGTAGACCAGCTTGAAACATATTTTGGAGCATATATGCCCCAGTTTTTTTATGCTATGCTTGCACCGCTTACATTATTTGTTTGCATATGCACTATAAATGTGGTTTCGGCAGTAGTTCTGCTTATATGCGTACCGCTTATACCAATATCAATTGCATTTGTGCAGACCTGGGCCAAGAAGCTTTTATCTAAATACTGGTCACAATATACAGCTCTTGGCGACACATTTTTGGAAAATCTTGAAGGGCTTACAACTTTAAAGATATATCAGGCAGATGATTATAAGAACATACAGATGAACGAGGAGTCAGAAAAGTTCAGAAAGATAACAATGAAAGTGCTTACAATGCAGCTTAATTCTATTACAATAATGGATTTTGTTGCATATGGAGGAGCAGCTCTTGGAATTATTCTTTCTGTGACGCAGTTTAGTGATGGTAATATTAATCTGGCAGGCTGTCTTCTGATTATACTTTTATCAGCGGATTTTTTTATTCCAATGCGACAGCTTGGCTCATTCTTTCATATAGCTATGAATGGAATGGCGGCAAGTGATAAGATATTTAATTTTCTTGCACTTGAGGAAGAGGATAAAGGAAGCAATGAGTTTCCGGCCAATGAAAATATAGAATTAAAAAATGTACATTTTTCGTATGAGAAAGACAGGGAAATTCTTAAAGGTGTTGATATGACATTTTCTGATAAGAGCTTTACAGCGATTGTCGGTGAGAGCGGCTGTGGTAAATCAACGCTTGCAGGAATACTTATGCACCGCAATAAGGGTTATATAGGAGATATCAGGATTGGAAGTGAGAAGCTTTCTGATATAAGCGAGGCTTCACTAATGCAAAATGTTACATATATAAGCCATCAGAGCTATCTGTTTAAAGGTACGATAAGGGATAACCTTATTGTTGCTTATCCGGAAGCGACAGATGAGCATATGTTAGATGTTCTTAAAAGAGTTAATCTATATGACTTTGTTATGTCTGAGGGCGGACTTGATATGAAGCTTAATGAACAGGCTTCTAATCTTTCGGGTGGACAAAGGCAAAGACTTGCACTTGCAAGGGCACTTATGCATGACAGAAATATATATATATTTGATGAGGCAACTTCTAACATTGATATGGAGAGCGAAGACGATATTATGAGAGAGGTGCTTAATCTTGCAAAGACTAAAACAGTGATTCTTATATCTCACAGACTTGCTAATGTAGTTAATGCAGACAATATATATGTGCTTGAAGCTGGCAGAGTTGCAGAGGCTGGAAAGCATAATGAGCTTTTAGCAAAAAATGGAGTATATTCAAGATTATGGAATGTACAGTATGAGCTTGAGAATTACGGTTTTAAAGATAATGTTGAAAAAAGAACATCAGGAAATGAGGCATAAATATGGGTAAGGTGGATAATAATAAGCATATTGTTAATAGTTCAGACGGAAAATCCGGACGTAGTGGATTAAATGTAATGTTAAGGCTTATAGGTCTTGTAAAACCGCTTGCCGGTTATATGGCGGTGGCAATTCTTATGGGACTTGCAGGACATTTATGTGCTTCTTTTATAACAATATTCGGTGGTTATGCAATACTCGATGTATCAGGGTATGATACAGGACTCACACTTGGTGTGATATTCGTGTGCGTAATTGTGTTCGCACTTGTAAGGGCAGGTTTCAGATATGCAGAACAGTCGTGTAATCATTTTATAGCATTTAAGTTACTTGCAATAATAAGAGATAAAGTATTCAGGGCATTAAGAAAGCTTTGTCCAGCCAGGCTTGAGGGCAGGGACAGAGGCGATCTTATATCTATAATAACTTCGGATATAGAGCTTCTTGAGGTGTTCTACGCACATACAATATCACCTATTGCGATAGCTGTATTGTATACAATAATTATGTGTTGTTATATAGGCTCATTTCACTGGTCGCTGGCACTTATTGCACTTATAGCGTATATATGTGTAGGTGTTGCGATACCGCTTATTGCATCTAAGGCAAGCGGAGATGATGGTTTAAGATACAGAACTAAGTCGGGAGAACTCAGCAGCTTCGTGCTTGAAAGCCTAAGAGGTGCTTCTGAGACAATACAGTATGGCAATGGTGCTAAACGTCTTGAACTTATGAATGGCAGGACAGATGATTTATCAGAAGATGCAAGAAGAATGAAGAATGTGTCTGGTGTTAATACAGCGGTTACTAATGTGTGTATACTGGTATTTGACATAATTATGCTTCTTGCAGGTGTTAAGCTTTATTATGCCGGTATTATAGGCTTTGATGGTGTACTCCTTACTACTATTGCATTATTCTCATCATTTGGACCGGCAGTGGCGCTGGCGGCGTTAGGAAGTACATTGCAGAGTACATTTGCGGCAGGTAACAGAGTTCTTGATATATTAGATGAAGAACCGGTTATAGAGGAACTTACGGGTAATAAAGAAATTGAATTTGAAGGTATTAATGCGGAAGATGTTACATTTGCCTATGGACAAGAAACTATACTTGATAATTTCAGTATTGATATTAAGAAGGGTGAAATAACTGGAATAATAGGAAAGAGCGGAAGTGGAAAGTCAACGCTTCTTAAGCTGTTTATGCGTTTCTGGGATACAGATAAAGGAAGAATAAGTATTTCAGGCAGTGATATTAAGAATATTAACACTTCTAACTTAAGGGATATGGAAGGTTTTATGACACAGGATACACATCTGTTTCACGACAGCATAAAGAACAATATAAGAATTGCAAAGCTTGATGCGACAGATGAAGAAATTGTGAATGCCTGCAAGAAAGCTTCCATACACGATTTTATACAGTCGCTTCCACAGGGCTATGATACACCTGTAGGAGAATTGGGAGATACACTTTCGGGAGGAGAGAAACAGCGTATAGGACTTGCGAGGGTATTTCTTCATAATGCACCTTTAATACTCTTAGATGAGCCTACAAGCAATCTTGACAGTCTTAACGAGGCGGTTATCCTTAAATCGCTTAATGAGGAAAGACAGAATAAGACGGTTGTGCTGGTGTCACACAGACAGTCAACTATGAGAATTACGGATAAGATATATTCCGTAGAGAATGGGCGAATGAGTTAATAATTATGAAAAAGACAGATATTAATAAAAAGAGAGAAAAAGAGAAGCAGATGGTTTCTTATATGATAGCGTTATATTGTAAGAAAAATCATCATAATAAATATAATAAGGGCAGTATCAATAAAAATGGCTTGTGTGCTGAGTGTCAGGAGCTTGCTGAGTATGCAGGATTAAGAAGTGATAAATGCCCATTTATGGAAACTAAGACATTCTGTGCTAACTGCAAGGTACATTGCTATAATCAGGAGATGAGGGGAAAGATAAAAGCAGTAATGAGATTTTCAGGACCGAGAATGATGTTTCATCATCCGGTTGCGGCTATTCATCACATTGTTTCAACAATGCGTGAGAAGAAAAGGCTAAGAAAGGAAAGTGAATATTAAATATGAGAATTGAGGCGGTTTATGGGGTGTTAATTCCTTTATTGGGAACAACACTAGGAGCAGCTTGTGTATTTTTTATGCGAAAGAATATGAAAGACGGGATACAAAGAAGCCTTACAGGCTTTGCATCCGGAGTTATGGTTGCAGCTTCTGTATGGAGTCTGCTTATTCCGTCAATTCAACAGTCAGAAAGTATGGGAAGATTTGCGTTCGTGCCGGCACTTGCCGGTTTATGGGCTGGTATGCTGTTCTTGCTGCTGCTTGATAATATAACGCCTCATCTGCATATTAATAGTGAGGTTTCGGAAGGACCAAGAACTAATCTAAAAAAAACGACTATGCTTGTCCTTGCAGTGACAATTCATAATATACCTGAGGGAATGGCTGTTGGTGTTGTGTATGCGGGCTTTCTGCTTGGCAATTCAGGAATTACAGCAATGGCGGCACTTGTGCTGTCGGTTGGAATAGCAATTCAGAATTTCCCAGAGGGAGCTATTATATCAATGCCGCTAAGAGCTAACGGGCTTGGCAGGGGAAAGTCATTTCTGTATGGATTTCTGTCAGGCGTGGTTGAACCTGTAGCTGCATTCGTAACGATACTGGCAGCAGGAATAATTACACCTGCAATGCCATATCTTTTAAGCTTTGCGGCAGGAGCTATGATATATGTTGTAGTAGAAGAACTTATTCCGGAGATGTCACAGGGTAGGCATTCTAATATCGGAGTAATTGCATTTGCGATAGGTTTTGGAATAATGATGATGTTAGATGTGGCATTAGGATAAAAGTGTATTAGGAACTTGTAAATGTTACTAAAATGTGGTTTACTTATAAGGATATGATATTGATAGGCTTATGCGTACTGAGAAAGGTATGGTTATTAGATGAGAGTTGGATTAGGTTATGATGTTCATAAGTTAGTTGAAGATAGAAAGCTTATAATCGGTGGAGTAGAGATTCCTTATGAGAAAGGATTGTTAGGCCATTCAGATGCAGATGTATTATTACACGCAATTATGGATGCACTTTTAGGTGCCGCGGCACTTGGAGATATAGGAAAGCATTTTCCAGATACAGATGATGCTTACAAGGGCATATCAAGCATTAAGCTTTTAGAGGAAGTTGGTGTGCTTCTTGATAAGAATAATTATATAATCGAGAATATAGATGCTACAATTATTGCACAGAAGCCTAAAATGCGTCCTTATATAGATGCCATGAGAGAGAATATTGCAAAGGCATTAAAGATTGATGTTAACTGTGTTAATGTAAAGGCGACAACAGAAGAAGGTCTTGGCTTTACAGGAACAGGTGAGGGCATATCCTCACAGGCTATATGCAGTCTTGTGTCAGTGTCTAATTATATATATGGTGATTCGGATATGACTAACTGTTGCAGCGGCTGTAATGGATGTGCTGCAAGAAGAACACAGGAGTAAGTCTGGTCACAGGATTACAATTGAGTAATTATTAGGAATTCAGCATATCTGATTGTGATTAAATATCATATAATAGATTAAGATTAATTAGTTAGGAAGTTATCAGATATGAAATATTTAGATTTTATAAAGCAGGAAATGGCTGTCATTATGGATAGGGATCCTGCGATTAAAAGTAAAATGGAAGTGTTCCTTTATCCAAGCTTCTGGGCATTGTTAAAGTACAGAAAAGCCCATAAGCTTTATAAGAAAGGGCATTTCTACAGAGCAAGAAAGCTGTCACAAAGAACAGCAAGAAAGACAGGAATAGAAATCCACCCAGGTGCAACTATTGGCGAAGGGTTATTTATTGACCACGGACATGGTGTTGTCATCGGTGAAACTGCTATTATAGGAGATAATGTAACACTCTATCAGGGAGTTACGCTTGGTGGAACAGGCAAAGAGCAGGGCAAACGTCATCCGACACTTGGAAGCAACATAATGGTTGGTGCAGGTGCTAAGGTATTAGGTTCTGTGACTATAGGTGATAATTGTAAGATAGGTGCAGGTTCAGTAGTGTTAAAAAATGTGCCACCTAACTCAACAGTTGTAGGTGTCCCTGGCAGAGTTGTTATGAGAGGTGATGTAAGAGTGCTTGAAGATCTTGACCAGATACATCTTCCAGACCCGGTTATGAGCGATATAGAATATCTTAAGGAGCAGAATAAGAAGCTTAAGAAACGTATCGCACATCTTGAAAATCTTGTTAATGAGCCAAGAAATATAGAAGAATAGAAGATTAATTTTACCGACATAAAGAAAGGATCAAAGTTATTATGAAGATTTATAATACACTTTCAAGAAGTAAAGAAGAATTCGTGCCATTAGAAGAAGGCAAAGTTAAAATGTATGTATGCGGACCAACAGTGTATAACCTTATACATATTGGTAATGCAAGACCTATGATAGTGTTTGATACAGTAAGGAGATATCTTGAGTACAAGGGATATGATGTTAATTATGTATCTAACTTTACAGATGTGGATGATAAGATTATTAAGAAGGCTATAGAAGAAGGAGTTACAGCAGAAGAAATCTCTAAGCGTTATATTAAGGAATGTAAAAAGGATATGGCTGGAATGAATATTAAGCCAGCAACAACACATCCTCTTGCTACACAGGAAATTGACGGTATGATTGATATGATAAAGACACTTATCGATAAAGGTTATGCCTATGAGAAGAATGGTACTGTATATTACAGAACAAGACGTTTTGAGGGTTATGGAAAGCTTTCTAAGAAGAATATAGATGATTTAGAGGCTGGACATAGAGATGATGCACACAAGCTTAAGGTATCAGGTGAAGATGAGAAGGAAGATCCACTTGATTTCGTATTATGGAAGCCAAAGAAGGACGGAGAGCCTTATTGGGAGTCACCTTGGAGTGAAGGACGTCCGGGCTGGCATATAGAGTGTTCTGTAATGTCTAAGAAGTATCTTGCAGATGAGATAGATATTCACGCAGGCGGTGAGGATTTAATATTCCCGCATCACGAGAATGAAATTGCACAGTCAGAAGCTGCTAACGGAGTTCCGTTTGCCAAGTACTGGATGCACAATGCATTCCTTAATATTGATAATAAGAAAATGTCTAAGTCATTAGGTAATTTCTTTACAGTAAGAGATATTTCAAAGGAATATGATTTACAGGTATTAAGATTTTTTATGCTTTCAGCACATTACAGGAATCCTATTAATTTCAGCCATGACCTTATGGAGGCAGCCAAGAACGGTCTTGACAGAATAATCACAGCAGTTACTAATCTTACACATCTTGAAAAGAGTGCTAAAGATAGTGCTATGACAGAAGATGAGAAGAAGGTAATAGATTCAACTAAAGACATTTATGGTAAATTTGAAGCTGCTATGGATGACGACTTTAATACAGCTGATGCAATATCAGCAGTATTTGAATTAGTTAAGCTTGCTAATTCTAATTCATCAGAGGACAATACTAAGGAATATATAACAGCACTAAAGGAAAGTATTGTTACACTTGCGGATATATTAGGACTTAAGGTTATTAAGGAAGAAGAACTTCTTGATGAAGATATAGAAGCACTTATCGCTGAAAGACAGCAGGCAAGAAAAGATAAGAATTTTGCAAGAGCTGACGAGATAAGAGATGAACTTATGGCTAAGGGGATTATTCTTGAGGATACAAGAGAAGGTGTCAGATGGAAGAGAGCATAAAAGATAACCTGACAAGTGATATATGGGATGTACTTGGACTAAAAAGTGTAAGTCCAAGACAGCTTTCCCCACTTGTTCTTGCGTATATAGGTGACAGTATATTTGACTTAGTAGTAAAGACTAAGATAGTTACTGCTGGCAATACACAGGTTAATAAGATGAACAGGGCTGCAAGCAGTATTGTCAAGGCTGAGTCACAGTCTAAGATGATAGGTTATCTTGAAGATAAGCTTACTGAGGAAGAAGGAAGTGTATACAAGAGAGGCAGAAATGCCAAATCCTACACATCAGCCAAGAATGCTTCCATAAGTGATTATAGAAGGGCGACAGGCTTTGAGGCACTTATGGGTTATCTGTATTTGTCAGGACAGTATGAAAGAATGTGCGAGCTTATTAAAGATGCACTTGACTGGCTTGAAAATGATAATAAACAGGCATAAAAGAAAGGTTAGAATTCATAAATATGAGATATAAGGAATTAACATTTGAGGGGCGTAATGCAGTCATTGAGGCATTTCGTTCTGGAAAGACAATTGATAAGCTGTTTATTCTTGATGGTTGTCAGGACGGTCCTATAAAGAGTATTGTAAGAGAAGCTAAGAAGACTTCAACAATAATTAACTATGTGGACAAGGAAAGACTTGACAGACTTGCCAATACAGGACACCATCAGGGCGTTGTTGCAATAGGTGCAGCTTACGAATATGCAGAAGTTGAAGATATATTAGAAGCTGCAAGAAGCAAGGGCGAAGCACCATTTATATTTGTTCTTGATGAGATTGAAGATCCACATAATCTTGGTGCAATAATAAGAACAGCTAATCTTGCAGGAGCACATGGTGTTATTATCCCTAAGAGAAGAGCTGTAGGGCTTACAGCGACAGTAGCCAAGACATCAGCAGGTGCAATTAATTATACACCAGTAGCCAAGGTTACTAATATAGCTAACACTATTGAGGCATTAAAGAAAGAGGGCTTGTGGTTCGTATGTGCAGATATGGGCGGCGAAACTATGTATAACCTTGATTTAAAAGGACCGATAGGCCTTGTTATAGGCAATGAAGGCAATGGCGTAAGCCGTCTTGTAAAAGAGAAATGTGATTTTGTTGCTTCAATTCCTATGAAGGGAGATATAGACTCTCTTAATGCTTCGGTTGCGGCAGGAGTTATGGCGTTTGAAATAGTAAGGCAGAGAATGGTATGAAGCATTATGAGTTGTACAAAGATGAAGAACTTGTAAATATGTATCGTGACGGAGATGCAAGAGCTGTGGACGAGATTATGGAAAGATATAAGAATCTTGTTAGAAAAAAAGCGAATGCTATGTATATAGTCGGCGGGGATAAAGACGACCTTATACAGGAGGGAATGATAGGACTTTATAAGGCAGTCACAACATATGATGAGCTAAAGGCAGCTTCGTTTGCTACATTTGCCTCACTATGTATTAACGGACAGCTTATGAATGCAGTAAAAGCTTCTAATGCCAAGAAAAATACCCCTCTTAATTCCTATGTATCATTTGATACTCCAGCGAACAAATCAGACGATGAGTCAGATATGAAGCTTGTGGATACATTAGTACACGACAGTGAACAAAATCCAGAAGCACTATACATTGACAGGGAAGTAACAGACAATCTGGAAGAAAAAGCCTTCGAGTCATTGAGCCCGTTCGAGAAACAGGTAGTAACACTCCTTATGGAAGGCAACGACTATATAAAAATAGCCGACCAGCTAGGCAAGACACCCAAATCAATAGACAACGCAATACAGCGTTCAAGAAACAAGATAAAAATAATTGTAGATTAGCTATAAATATACTTGATTAATCATTACAAAAATGATATAAATAAAATTGCTGTAAAATACAGCAGTTATGCTATTGTAGCTCAGTGGCAGAGCACTTCATTGGTAATGAAGAGGTCGGGGGTCCAATTCCCCTCAATAGCTTGCGCGAGTAACGGGTACAATACCACCGTCACATAATTCACATACGTGAATTACGCAACGGTGGTATTGTACTAAATAACAACAGACAACAGGCTGACATTCTAGCCCAGCTTGTCCAGTGTCAAGAGAACCAAAAAAATTTTCCACCGGGATATGCTTGCATACATCGGTGGAAAATCTTTTTTGGTTCTCAAAGGCGCAGAGCGCCGCGCCAGACAATGCGAAGAATTGGCTGTTTGAGTATCTAAATCAAGCATATGCTTTAAGCCGTACGCAGACAGTCAAATTAAGTAAAATCACCTAACCACCACCGCCTGATAATAATACTTCTGATAATAAGTAACAAATTCCTCCATTGACCTCTCCACAATCCCATAAGTCGGGTCAGCCAATGTCACGACCCCTCTGTCAATATCATACCCTGCCAGTGCTGCACAATGCTCATTGCGAGGCCATGTAAATACAGTCCCATCATCAAGTGTTACATCATTATACTTAACCTCAGGGTCATTATAATTATAGCTTGTCCATACAATAACAGGATGTCCAAGTGACAATTCGGTAAACAGATCCTCAACCGGTGAGTAACTCATTATGTATGCTGAATAAGACGAATTCTGGCTCTTTAAAAATGAGTTGGCGGCATTAGCAATAGCAGGAGCGAAACAGCCGCTGCCTGTTGTCTTCCACGGAGAACCCCAGAAATATTCAACGAAACACCCTTGCGTTACAGTGTCACGCATATCAAGATAATTTCTTGCAAGAGTTTCTTTATCAATGCCATAGCCAAGATAATTAAGCACCTCTGTCAATGATGTTATCTCACAGCCTGTTGGAAGTTCAGGATACTGGCTCACAAAAGGAATATCAAGGCTGAAAGAATTAGGATATTCGTAATTCTCTGCAGCTCTTGTAGTGTGTTCAAGTATTGCTGATTTAATTCTTTCCGGGTCAACAGAAAGAGTTTCAAGTGTGCTGTCAACATTTAACACAACAGTGTTGTCGTCCTCCTTTTGTTTGTGGTTATCACGGTAATATATGCCAATAACCAGACACAGGGCAGTAATAGATATAAGAAGTATAAAGGTTGTTAATATATTTTTTCGTTTCTTGTTATTTTTTTTGTTCTTAGCGGCTTTATTGTTACCTGCCATATATAAAATCCTTTTCCTTTATTAATAATTAATGTTAATTTCTTAATATATGTAGTTCCTTGGTGGTTTTATATCCGATTGTCATCATATAATGCACACCACGCACTGAGCACGTTAAGACAGTCTTTATTAAGCGTGTAGTCCGTTCGTGATACAGCTTTCTCGCAGTTGTTGATTGACAATCTTAAATATGAGGTCTGTCCAGTTACAGCAAGAATATGAAGCAATTCTTCAATTTTACCATTGTTAAGAATTTGTTCAAATGAAGATGGAGAAAAATATTTGTTATTACGATTACGCATTAGCCACCTCCGTATACAATTATGATAATAGGTAATTGTGAAACTCAGTATTACACTTGTAAATATGTGAAAAATCAACAAAATCAACAAAGACACGCTTTTGCTACTTGTCGCTCGCAACGGTACTAAGTGACTACAATACAGTCGCTAAGTGCCGGCGGCTCCAAAATGTCTTCTTATGATTTGTTAATTTTTCACTATGCAGCCGTCTATATAACCGAGTTTCGCAAACGCCTACAATTATGATAATTATATATAAAAATGCCTTAAAGCTCAATCGTAAAACAGCAATCATTCTAATTTATGGTGTGACTAATTATAATTTGATATGCAGAATACATATGAAGTTCAAGAACATATTATTATAATGAACTTGCTTGTTTTTCAGAATAATTAAACTACTTTTGTAAACTTCTTTCATAAACCCATTGATTGAAACTGCCAACTTGTGTTATTATATCAGTTGTGGTTTTCTGTTTACAGGCCACTAATGTTATATGCTATATTAGGAACTAGCAGAATGGAGGAAGCTATGGTAAAAGCTATTGTTGGTGCGAACTGGGGAGATGAAGGTAAAGGTAAGATTACAGATATGCTTGCCGAAGAATCTGATATCGTTGTAAGATTCCAGGGAGGAAGTAACGCTGGACATACAATCATCAATGATTATGGTAAGTTTGCATTACATCTCCTGCCATCAGGAGTATTTTATAATCATATTACAAGTGTAATCGGTAATGGTGTTGCATTAAATATTCCATACCTTGTAAAGGAACTTAAAAGTCTTACAGACAGGAATGTTCCAATGCCTAAGATTCTTGTATCAGACAGAGCACAGATTATGATGCCATATCATATAGATTTTGATACATATGAAGAAGCCAGACTTGCAGGTAAGTCATTTGGTTCAACTAAGTCAGGAATTGCTCCATTCTATTCAGATAAATATGCTAAGATTGGTTTTCAGGTAAGTGAATTATTTGGAGATGAGAATACCCTTAAAGAGAAGATTGCCAATGTATGTACATTAAAGAATGTAATGCTTGAACATCTTTATCATCAGCCACTTCTTAATGAAGAAGATATATTTAATACACTTATGGAATACAAAGAGATGGTTAAGCCATATGTATGTGATACATCAGCTTATCTTCATCAGGCACTTAAGGAAGGCAAGAAGATTCTTCTTGAAGGTCAGTTAGGTTCACTTAAAGACCCAGACCACGGAATATATCCAATGGTTACATCTTCATCAACACTTGCTCCTTATGGTGCTATTGGTGCTGGTATTCCAGCAGCTTCAATTACAGATGTTGTAACAGTTGTTAAGGCATACTCATCAGCAGTAGGTGCTGGTGCATTTGTAAGTGAGATATTCGGAGAGGAAGCTGACGAGTTAAGAAAGCGCGGTGGTGACGGCGGCGAGTTCGGTGCTACAACAGGACGTCCAAGAAGAATGGGCTGGTTCGATGCAGTTGCTACACGTTATGGTGTGCGTATGCAGGGAACAACAGAAGTTGCTCTTACAGTAGTTGATGTACTTGGATATCTTGATGAAATTCCTATGTGTGTAGGCTATGAGATAGATGGAAAGGTTACTAAGGACTTCCCAACTACTTCAGAGCTTGAGAAGGCTAAGCCAGTATTAAAGACACTTCCAGGCTGGAAATGCGATATAAGAGGAATTAAGAATTACGAAGATCTTCCAAAGGAATGCCGTGATTATGTAGAAGCTATCGAGAAAGAGATAGAAGCACCTATAACAATGGTATCGAATGGACCAGGAAGACACGAGATTATTCACAGAGTAAGCTCATACAGCAAATAATTAATAATAACAATAATGCCGTATCTGTAGTCATTAAGATTATCAGATACGGCAAATTTGCGTTAAATAGATTGGTTATATATAATTAATGGTTTCGTCCGGACAGATATTTGTACATAAGCATCATAGCGTAGGCTACGATGGGAAGAACAATATCTGTAAAGATAAGACCTTTGAATAAAGTATGTGCTGTTTCATTATCAATAAATGCTGTGATTAAGGTTGTAAGCAGTAATATGCCCCACGCTATAACTATTATAAGTGCGGCGGCTTTTTTGAATTTTTTCATAAATTATCCTCATTTCTAATGGATTTAATAATATAGAAATGTTATCATATTTTTATTATATATAAAAGGGATATAATTATTAACTATATATAGTTATGTATAAAGAAATATAATTATATGAGTGCTGTGATTATCAGGCGGCTCATAGATGTGAGAGAAAGGTATTAACAGAGGTAGTGATTATGACAAAGAATGTATTGGATTATTTGTATACATCTAAAGAAAAGTTTCCATTAAAGACGGCAGTGGCTGATAATGTATCATCAATGACATATACAGAACTTGTAGATAATGCGACAACAATAGCTGTTGCACTTCTTAAGTACACAGGAGCAAGAAAGGCAGTTCCTATATATATGGATAAAAGCTGTGTTACACTTGCGGCATTTATGGGTGTAGTAATGACAGGCAATTTTTATGTGCTTTTAGAGCCAGCACATCCGGCAGAGAGAATTCACAGCATACTTGATACTCTTCAGGCGGATATTATTGTTACTAACAGAAAGAATGAGAAGAAGGCTGCAAAGCTCGAGTTTACAGGCAATATTGTATACATTGAAGACCTGCTTGAAGCACAGGTTACAGATGAGGACAGAAAGAAGCTTTCGGATATTAAGGCAAATGCTCTTGATATAGATCCATTATATGCAATATTTACATCAGGTTCTACAGGAGTACCTAAGGGAGTTGTTGTAAACCACCGTTCGGTTATAGATTTTATAGAATGTTTTACAGATATATTTGGAATAACAGACAAGGATGTAATTGGTAATCAGGCACCATTTGACTTTGATGTATCGGTTAAGGATATATATTCAAGCTTAAAATGCGGAGCAACACTCCAGATTATACCAAAGAGTATGTTCTCATTCCCAACAAGGCTCTTAGACTACCTTGATGATAACAATGTTACAACTCTTATATGGGCTGTATCAGCGTTATGTATAATAACTACACTTAAGGGCTTTGATTATAAAGTGCCAAAGGCAATTAATAAAGTTATATTCTCAGGTGAGGTAATGCCTATAAAGCACCTTAATATATGGAGAGAATATTATAAGGATGCGTTATTTGCCAACGTATATGGTCCTACAGAGATTACCTGCAACTGCACATATTATATTATAGACAGGGAATTTGCTATTGATGATGTTCTTCCAATGGGCAAGGCATTTCCTAATGAGAGAGTATTCTTATTAGATGAGAATGATAAACTTATTAAGAACAGTGAAGCTGATAAGACAGGCGAGATATGTGTATCAGGAACAGCGGTTACAATGGGTTACTTTAACAATAAAGAAAAGACAGACAGTGCATTTGTCCAGAACCCGCTTAATGGCAGTTATAATGAAATTATATATAGAACTGGTGATTTGGGATATTATAATGATAATAAGGAAATGTGTTTCTCGTCAAGAAAGGACTTCCAGATAAAGCACAATGGACACAGAATTGAATTAGGAGAGCTTGATATGGCTATTAATTCAATGGATAACATACAGAGAGCCTGCTGTATATACCAGCAGGAGGAGAATAAGATATACGCTTTTTATGAGGGGGAGCAGGATAATAAGTCACTCACTCATTATCTTTTATCCAAACTTCCTAAATTTATGATTCCGGAGGTTATGATTAACGTAAAGTCAATGCCTCTTACTAAAAATGGAAAGATAGACAGAAAAGCTTTAATGGAGGAATATAATGCTTAGTACAGAAAAAATCATTGAGATAGCGGACCAACATTCAACACCATTGTATATATTAGATAAAGAAGCACTTGAAAATAGAATTAATGAGATAAAGGCTATATTAGGAGAAGGGGTTACACTCTGCTATGCTATGAAAGCTAATCCATTTTTTGTAGATGCATTTAAACATCTTAATACTAAGTATGAGGTGTGTTCACCGGGAGAATTTGCAATATGCGAGCGAGAGAAGGTCAATATGAAAGATATTGTATTATCCGGTGTTAATAAGGAGAAAGCTGATATATGCCACGTTTTAAATGATTGCGGCGGAGTTGGTGTTTATACAGTAGAGTCAAAGGAACAGTATAGCCTTTTATCAGAATGTGCAAGGGAAGCTGAAGTTACAATAGATGTGCTTTTAAGAGTAACAAGCGGCAACCAGTTCGGACTTGATGAGGAAGATATTAAGGATATTGTTAAGAACAGGGAGCAGTATCCAGAGCTTAATATCCGTGGTGTCCAGTGCTATACAGGCACACAGAAGAAAAAGTTTGATATTATAAAGTCAGAAATAGAGTGGCTTGATGGACTTTGCGACAGTCTTTATGCAGATTATGGCTTTAAAGCAGAAGAATTAGAGTATGGTCCGGGACTTCCAGTATCATATTTTGGTGATGTGGCATATGATAATAATTATGATATGTTAAAGGAGCTTGCTGCTTTACTTGAAAATTACAAGACAAAGTACAGCATAACACTTGAAATGGGCAGATATCTTGTGGCTGAGTGCGGCGTATATGTAACAGGAATTGCCGATATTAAGAAGAACAAGGGACAGCAGTATGTAATAGTTGATGGCGGCATTAACCATGTTAATTATTATGGACAGGCTATGGCTATGAAGATACCAGCATATTCATATGTAAAGGCAGACGGAACAATAGTTAAGGACAGAAATGTAATGTCAAGGCTTAACGGAACAGATGATGAGAAATGGACAATATGCGGTTCACTCTGTACAGTCGCAGATCTCATTGTTAAGAATCTTCCAATTGGCACACCGGAATGTAATGACAAGATAATATTTTACAATATCGGAGCATATTCAATAACAGAGGGTATATATCTTTTCTTAAGCAGGAAGATGCCTGTTATAACAGCCTGCAATAAAGACGGAAGCGTGGAAGTGTACAGAGATGTAATATGTTCAGACAGAATTAATTCAAGACAGAATTTATTGAGTTAAATTTACTGGATTAAATATGGCTGATACGAAATAATCTGTATGGGATATTGCAGCTTATACAATATATGATAATAATTTATATAAAATATGCTTGACTTAATATATACATATGTTATATTTTGTATCTGATAGGATTCCTGTTTTTAGTGAGGGCAGAGTGCTTAATTGTAGCTGCCTTATATTATAATGGAATTATTTTAGATGGTGGAAGTTAACAATTTAACTATTCATGACGATATTTTTATTAAGAAAGGCTAGGTTTTTTATAATGGATCAGTTATTGGATATTTTGACAGAGGTTAATTCAGATGTGGATTACGAAACATGCGATACACTCGTAGATGATGGAATTTTAGATTCTTTTGATATTGTATCAATTGTAGGTGAATTAAATGACACATTTGATATCAATATTACTCCTGTTGATATTGTACCTGAGAATTTTAATTCAGCAGAAGCTATGTGGGATATGATTCAGCGTCTTTCTGAGTAATTAACATAATATATGGCTGTTCTTAGAGCGTGGTACGTTTAAGGATAGTCATTAATAAGTTAATTGAAGTTAGTATGTATGTAAGGCACGGAGGCCGAAGTCAGCAGACAAGGAGGAATGGTTATGGCAACAATTTCAGCTTATACTTCCAGTTCAATTTCAACATTGTTTTCTGGTCTTAATTCAAGCAGCAGTAATAACAGCTTTGGAATTGGAAGTCTTGATCTTAGTACTTACAATTCAATTAAGACAGGTGCTTACAAGCAGTTATTAAAGTCTTATTATGCTAAGAATCCTGTTTCATCAAACAGCAGTTCATCTAAGACAGATAACAGCAGTGCAACAACAATTTCATCACAGAAGATTAATGCGACTAAGACTAAGGATGCTTCAAAGGCAGTTGTTAATGATGCAACTGATTTAAGAAAGACATCTTTATGGCAGAAGAAGTCTGTTACTAATGAAGATGGAACAACAGAGAATAAGTATGACGCAGATGCAATCTATAAGGCTGTATCAGCATTTGTCAAAGATTATAATTCTATGATTGATGCGACAGGTGACTCTTCTGATACAAGTGTATTAAGAACAGCATCTAATATGGTTAATACAACCAAAGCTAATTCCAAGGTATTAAAGGAACTTGGAATAAGCGTTGACAGCAATAACAAGCTCGTTATTGACAAAGACACATTTATGGCAGCGGATATGTCAGTTGCTAAGTCGGCATTTGCTGGTGCAGGCTCATTTGGACAGTCTGTTGCTAACAGTGCAGCATCTATATACAGTAGTTCGGCTACTACATTAGCTAAGTTACAGACACAGAACCTTTATGGCTCTGATGGCAGCTACAGCTATGTTTCAGCTTCTGTATATAATCAGTTTACTTAAAAGAGAGGTTAAATATAATGGCATTATTAGATACATGGAGAAATCTTGCTTACCAGACAGAGATGGATAATAAGACAGCTAACGAATTCTGGGGAAGCTATTTTACACAGGAAAAGGCTATATATGAGCAGATTCTTGCAGATCCGGATACAGTAGTTAAAGGAACTGTTAAAGAACTTGCTGATAAGTATGGAGTGGAAGTGCTTCTTATGACAGGATTTCTTGATGGAATCAATGACAGTCTTAAAACTCCTAATCCAATTGAGACAATGGAAGAGGATACAGAAGTAAGTCTTGATTATGACAAAGAAAAACTTTACTACAATATGGTTGCTTGTAAGGCAGATTGGTTATATGAGCTTCCACAGTGGGATAACCTTCTTGATGAAGCTACAAGAAAAGATTTATACAAGAAGCAGAAGTTATCAGGAACTATCGTTAAGGGCAAGAAGATTGGACGTAATGATCCATGTCCTTGCGGAAGCGGTAAGAAGTACAAACAGTGCTGTGGAAAGAACGCTTAATTGGTAATAAACAGTTTGTCGGTTAACCTGCAGGTAGTCTTAAGACTACCCGCAGGTCTTTTGAATTTATGCGAATTGGAGATAATATGGAAGCATATACAGGATTTGCCTATGTCTATGATGAGTATATGGACAATATACCATATGACGAATGGGAAGAGTATTTAGTAGAATTATTAAAAGAGAATGGTATAGACAAAGATAATACAGTTATAGACCTTGGCTGTGGTACAGGCACAGTGACAAGAATGTTGGATAAAGAGGGGTATAACTGCATAGGAGTAGATTTATCTGAGGATATGCTTTCTATAGCAAGTGACAAGACATATGACAGCGGACAGCAGATAATATACAGTTGTCAGGATATGAGGGATTTCGAAGTTCCATATGAGACAGATGCATTTATAAGTATTGGTGACTCAATGAATTATATAACAGCTAATGATGATTTGTGTGATGTGTTTAAATGTGTAAAGAAAGGCCTGAAACAGGGAGGAGTATTTATATTTGATTTAAAGACAATACATTTTTTTAAGGATATATTAGCTGATAATACATATGCTGAGAATAGGGAAGATTCAGCGTTTATATGGGACAATTATTATGATGAGGAAAGCTCTAACAATGAGTATGAGCTTGCCGTATTCGTAAGAAATGAAGATGGAACATTTGACAGATTTGAGGAAGAACACTACCAGCATGGTTTTACTTTGGGAGAAGTAGCTGATGCTGTAAAAAAAGCGGGACTTAAAATCAGGAATGTATATGATGCATTTTCACATAATGCACCTGATGATAATTCCGAAAGGCTGTATTATATAATAGAAAAATAGCTGCGTGCCATTATGCACGCATATAAGCAATAAAGTATTATATAACAAAAGTAATAATGAGTTATGTAATACGCAGATAGTGAATCGTGCACTGAAATATGCACAGGAAAGAGGAATGTTATGAAAGACTATATAGTAAGAGCAACAGCCGCTAATGGACAGGTAAGAGCATTTGCGGCTACTACAAGAGGTGTTGTTGAAACAGCAAGAAAAGATCATAATACAAGCCCTATAGCAACTGTGGCACTTGGAAGACTTCTTACGGGTGCAGCTATGATGGGAATAATGATGAAGAATGATTCAGATATACTTACTGTCCAGATTAAGGGAAATGGACCAATTGGTGCGATGACAGTAACAGCAGAGCCTAATGGACATGTAAAGGGCTTTGTTGCCAATCCGGAGGTTATGCTTCCATTAAAGAATGGACATATGGATATAGCCGGTGCAGTTGGTATTGGTGTGTTAAGTGTAATTAAGGATATTGGCTTAAGAGAGCCTTATGTTGGAGATACTATTCTTATAACAAGTGAGATAGCTGATGACCTGACATACTATTTTGCAACAAGTGAGCAGGTTCCATCATCAGTAGGACTTGGTGTTCTTATGAATAAGGACAACACAGTAAGAGAAGCTGGCGGATTTATTATACAGCTTATGCCTAATGCAACAGATGAGTTTATAGACAAGCTTGAAAAGAGAATTAAAGAGATTAAGTCGGTTACTAATATGCTTGATGAGGGTATGACACCAGAGGATATATTAGAGCATATATTAGGAGATATGGATTTACAGATACTTGATACAGTTCCTACAGAATTCTACTGCAACTGCTCTAAGGAAAGAGTAAGTGCGGCTGTAATAAGTGTTGGTAAAGAGGAGCTTCAGAAGATGATAGATGAGGGTGAACCAATAGAGGTAAACTGCCATTTCTGTAACAGCCACTACAAATTCAGCGTTGATGAGTTAAAGGATATGCTTATTAAAGCAAGATAATGAATATAAATCAGCTATTTCTTGAATTTATTATATAATTGCTGTATTATTAATTTAATATGGATTGATTAAGCAGGAACTGTTTAGGAGGAACTTACTAATGGATAACGAGACTGTTTCAAAGAATTTTATTGAACAGATTATTGATAAGGATATTGAGGAGGGACATTGCCAGAAGGTAGTCACAAGATTCCCACCAGAACCTAATGGATATCTTCATATAGGACATGCCAAATCAATATTACTTAATTATGGACTTGCCAAGGAATATAATGGTCAGTTTAATATGAGATTTGATGATACTAACCCAACAAAGGAAAAGGTTGAGTTCGTAGACTCTATTAAGAAGGATGTTGAATGGCTTGGTGCTAAATGGAATGGAGATGTTCTTTTTGCATCTAATTATTTTCCACAGATGTATGAAGCTGCTATCAGACTTATCAAGAAGGGAAAGGCTTATGTAGATGACCTTTCAGCAGAGGAGATAAGACAGTATAGAGGAACACTTACAGAGCCGGGCAAGGAAAGTCCTTACAGAGAGCGTTCTGTAGAGGAAAATCTCAAGCTTTTTGAAGAGATGAAGGAAGGTAAGTATGCAGACGGAGAGAAAGTATTAAGAGCTAAGATTGATATGGCTTCTCCTAATATCAATATGAGAGATCCTATTATATACAGGGTTGCTCATATGACACACCACAGAACAGGTGATGAGTGGTGCATATATCCTATGTATGACTTTGCACATCCTATTGAGGATGCTGTTGAGGGAATAACACACTCTATCTGTACACTTGAGTTTGAAGACCACAGACCATTATATGACTGGGTTATTATTGAGACAGGATATAAGACATCACCAGAGGAAAATCCTAAGCAGATTGAGTTTGCCAAGTTATATCTTACTAATGTAGTAACAGGTAAAAGATATATTAAGAAGCTTGTAGAGGATGGTGTTGTAGACGGCTGGGACGACCCAAGGCTTGTATCTATAGCTGCTTTAAGAAGAAGAGGTTTTACACCAGAATCTATAAAGATGTTCGTGGACCTTGTAGGTGTTACTAAGGCACAGGGTTCAGTTGAATATCCTATGCTTGAATACTGCATAAGAGAAGACTTAAAGCTTAAGGTTAAGAGAATGATGGCTATTCTTGATCCTGTTAAACTTGTTATTGACAACTATCCAGAAGATCAGGTTGAATATATGGACGTTGCCAATAATCAGGAAAATCCAGAAATGGGAACAAGAAAAGTACCATTTACTAAAGAATTATACATTGAAAGGGAAGATTTTATGGAAGAACCTCCAAAGAAGTATTTCAGAATGTTCCCAGGCAATGAAGTAAGACTTATGAATGCTTATTATGTAACATGCACAGGCGTTGATAAAGACGAGAATGGCAATATTAATTGTATTCATTGTACTTACGATCCAGAGACAAAGGGCGGCAATTTTGCTGGAAGAAAAGTTAAAGGAACTATACACTGGGTATCAGCATCAAGGGGAATAAATGCTGAGGTAAGATTGTATGATAATATTGTAGACGAAGAAAAGGGGGTATACAATGAAGATGGTTCTATGAACATTAATCCTAATTCACTTACAATTCTTAAGAACTGTGTATTAGAGCCAGAGCTTGCTAATGCCAAGCCAGAGGACAGATTCCAGTTTGTAAGAAATGGATATTTCTGCGTTGACAACAAGGATTCAAAGGGGAATGTATTGGTGTTCAATAGAATAGTTTCATTGAAAAGCTCATTTAAACTTCAGAAGTAATTAATGCCATTATAATGGCAGTATGGGTAATGATATGGAAATCAAAGATGAAAAGTCTTATATATTTGATAAGACGATGAAATGCAATGTATGTAACAAAGAGTTTACTACTAAGCAGGTAAGAACTGGCAAAGCCAGATATACAGGAACTAACGACATACTTAAGCCATTGTATACAGGAATAGATAGTACGAAGTATGATATTATTATGTGTCCTCATTGTGGCTATGCGGCAGTTCCGAGAACTTATGGAAAGCTGACACCTAAACAGAGGCAGCTAATCAGAGATAATATTGAAGGTAAATTCAAGGTTACATGGAAGGAAGAGGACAGCTATTCTTATGATGTAGCGATAAGACGTTGTAAAATGGCACTTCTTACGGAGATGATAACAGGTACTAATATAAGTGAAAGTGCGTATCTTTGTTTAAGATTAGCGTGGCTTTATGATGGCAGGATTGAAGAACTTAGAAGCCAGAATGCCAGTGAAGAAATAATTAACCAACACCTGAAATCCCAGCAGGAGTATATTCAGGATGCCTATAAAGGATTTAAGGAGGCAGTTCAGACACAATACCCTCCTATATGTGGTATGGATGAGAATACAATTAATTATCTGCTCGCCAGCCTTGGCATAAAATGCAAAGATTATGGTACAGCAAAGCAGTTTGCCTCATCAATAGTAACATCCAGGTCTGCACAGGCAGGTCTTAAGGAGAAGGCAAGGGGATTGTTAGGACAGATTAAAGCAAATGAATAGAATTAAGACAGTGTTTCAAAAGCTATGGTCATATGAGACATTTCATATATTCATGTATTCAATTGCACTAAATGCAGTGATTGAATGTCTTAATAACAGAGGATTAACAGGACTTTTGAAGATATTCACAAGTCCTGTTATCTTTCTTATGAACACCTTGATAATAATGACTACATTATCAATAGGGTTGTTCTTTAAGAGAAGAATATTTGTATATGTGCTTATGGCTGTATTGTGGATTATATTAGCATTTATTAACTTTGTAGTGTTGTATTCACGAAAGACACCATTTACAGCGATGGATATATATCTTATAAGTGATGCCATAAAGGTCATACCGCTGTATATTAATGTATTCCAGATGATACTTATAGTAGTCGGGATAATCGCAGTTATATCAGGGCTTGTAATGTTGTTTAAAAGAACAAAGGTGTATACACAGGAACTGCCATTATATAAGCAGTTATTACATTCAGGCTTTAAGTTTGCAGTGATATTCCTGCTTACATATGCGGTTGCGGCAAGCCTTATAATTAATGGATATGTACAGACACATTTTGGCAATCTTGCACAGGCATATAAGCAGTATGGATTTGTGTATTGCTTTACAAGCAGTATTAAAGACCGTGGAATAAGCAAGTCCAAGGAATATTCAGAAGAATATATTGATGGAATAAAAGATGAGCTTGATGAAAATGTACCTGACGCATCAGAGACTTCACCTAATATAATATTTGTACAGCTTGAATCATTTTTTGACCCTAAGCTTGTAAAGGGTGTTACATTTTCAAGTAATCCAACACCTAATCTTGACAGGATAATGAAAGAATATTCGTCAGGATATCTGTCAGTGCCTTGCTTTGGTGCAGGTACGGCTAATACTGAATTTGAGGTTCAGACAGGCGTTAACCTTGATGATTTTGGACCAGGTGAATATCCTTACAGGACAGTTATGCAGTCAAAGACGTGTGAGTCAGCCGCTTATGATTTAAGAAAGCTTGGCTATTCAACACACGCAATCCATAATAATGATGCAACATTTTATGACAGATATAAGGTATTCTCACATCTTGGATATGATACTTTTACATCTATTGAATATATGGATAGTGATTATCAGAAGACGCCACTTGGCTGGGCTAAGGATAAAATGCTTACAGCACAGATAAAGAAGGCTCTTGACTCAACAGAAGGAGCAGATTATATATTTACTATATCAGTTCAGGGACATGGAGATTATCCAACGACAATGCCAGAGGGCTTTATTCCAGGAATAACAGTTTCAGGATTTTTTGATGAAGAGGAACAGGTACAGTTCGAGTATTATGTTAACCAGATTCACGAGATGGATACATTTATAGGTGAACTTACTAATATGTTATCCAGAAGAAATGAAGAAACCGTACTTGTTATGTATGGCGATCATCTTCCAACATTTAATTTCACTAATGATACTATGGAGAATGGTGATATATACCAGACAGAGTATTTTATATGGTCTAATTATGGTTTAGAGAAGAAAGATATTGATCTTCAGGCATATCAGCTATCAGCTGCAGTGTTTGACAGGCTTGGAATATCAGAAGGTTATATTATGAAGTTCCATCAGGCAAAGCATAATGATGCTGATTACCTTAAGAAGTTAAAGGTACTTGAATACGATATATTGTATGGTGATAAACAGATATATGACGGAAAAGTTCCTTATGTAGCCACAGATTTAAAAATGGGAATTGACGATATTACAATAGATGAAGTGTATGATTATAAGGATTATGTATGTATAAGCGGTAAGAATTTCAATGATTTCAGCACTGTATACATTAATAATAAAGAGCAGGAAAATGCAGAGCTTATAAGTAGTACAATGATAAGAGTACCTAAACGCAGTATCAAATCAGGAGATGAAATAGCAATAGCCCAGAGAGGCAATGATAAGATAGAGCTTGGAAGAACCACATATATTGTGCCAAATTAATTAGAATTATAATAAATAAATTGACACTAACAATTGAAAATGTTAATATGAAAAAGGTGTAATCACCACATATTAAATTTGGAGGTACTTGAAATGAAAGGTACAGTAAAGTGGTTCAATAACCAGAAGGGTTACGGCTTTATAAGTGATGAGTCTGGAAAGGATGTTTTTGTTCATTATTCAGGACTTAATATGGAAGGTTTCAAGTCTTTAGAGGAAGGTGCTGCTGTTGAGTTTGATGTAACAGAAGGTGCTAAGGGTCCTCAGGCTGTCAACGTAACAAAATTATAATCCGAATGGTTTGCAGTGTGCCTTTTCCTGATTTATATATAGATTTTTGAAAAGATATATTGTTATACAATTAAGATTATTAAAGAGCAGTCGCTTCTGGGTGGCTGCTCTTTTGTATATAGTGGAGATGATTATTATAATTTTTTTTATATATAGTTAATTGTATAAGAAGTGCATTGTATGTTAGAATTAATAACAGATAAATATTACGGAGGAATTATTGTGGAAGAATATGGTATCAGTTTAGAAAATGGAATACCTGCAGGAGCAGAGAATATGCTGTCAGCAGGCGGAATTCTTTTATTATCGGCATTTATAGTGCTTACTATAGTTGTCATTAAAAGGTGGAATGGACGTTTTGTTAATGTGCTGGCTGGTGCATTTGCATACTCAATATTTGTATTTATATGCTGTAACCTGATTATGTCAGCACTTGCACTTATCCCATCAATAGATGAAGCATTTACTAATAACAGTACAGCATATACAGTTGTATATTCAATTCTTGCGGCTGTTGCAATGACATTTGCAAGATATGTATTGTGCAGGTTTATGAATGGGAGATTTGAAAGAAAAGGTGATATATATTTATCAGGTATAGGTCTTGCTTTAGGTGATGGAGTTCTATATGGACTTACAGTCATATCTACAATGTCAATAGCCACAGCTATTAACAATGAGGGGATTGATGCAATGATGGCAGGACTTACACAGAATGATACAGAAACATTTTACCAGACACTTGGTAATCTTGTTAATGCACCATCATATTTGTGGTTATTAATGGGAATAGCCTTCACACTTGATGTTATTCTTTCTATAGCACTTAGTGCTGCTATACAGGCATATGTTAAGGGTGTGGCTTCTTATATGACAGGCTGTTATGTTGCAATAATACAGTTTGCAAGTTATATATCATTCCAGATATTTGATTACAGTTCGCCAGTATCAATAATAGTCTGCTTTGTTATTAAGATGGTTATAGATATTGCGGCAATAGCATATGTGTTCAAGGTTGTTGTCAGGGAGATGAATTACGCTAATGACTGATATAGTAACTGGTTTAACAACAGAAGAGGTAAATAAATTAAAAGAGCAGGGTTTAGATAATATTCCTGTAGGCAATCAGTCTAAGACAATAGGACAGATAATCGCAGGAAATGTATTTACATATTTTAACTTTGTATTTGCGGTATTTGCAGCACTTTTAATTCTTGTAAGGTCATATATTAATATGACCTTTTTGCCTATTATATTGCTTAATACTATACTTGGTATAGTACAGGAAATAAAAGCCAAGATAGTATTAGACAGGCTTACTGTTGTTAATGCCCCTAGAACTAAGGTTATAAGGGACAGTGCTGTATCAGAGGTCGATTCAGTTACACTTGTTAAAGGCGATGTATGTATATTCACAGCAGGCAACCAGCTCAGTGCCGATGCCATACTTGCAGAGGGCTGTGTCAGAGTTAATGAGGCGATGGTAACAGGTGAATCTGACGAAGTTATTAAAAATAAAGGAGACATATTATTATCAGGAAGTTATATTGTATCAGGAGAATGTAAGGCAGTTCTTACGCAAGTAGGCCATAAGGCGTATGCGGCAAGACTGGCATTGGAAGCCAAGGCAGGGCGTAAGAAAAAAAAGACCGATATGATGAAATCTTTGGATAATCTTGTAAAAATAATTGGAGTTGTAATAGTTCCACTTGGAATTATTATGTATTTGCAGAGCCATTTCTTTCTTGGGCATACTATAAAGAATAGTGTTGTATCTATGGTTGCCTCACTGGTAGGAATGATTCCGGAAGGTCTGTATCTGCTTGCCAGCGTGGCTTTAGTAGTCAGTGTCAAGAAGCTAGCCAGGAGCAATGTATTAGTACATGAGATGAATTGTGTGGAGACACTTGCAAGGGTTAATGTGTTGTGCGTTGATAAGACAGGTACAATTACAAGACCGGATATGTCTGTAAGTGATGTTGTATTTTTAAAGGACAATGTAGGAAAGCTTATTGCAGGAGTTGCCGGCAATATGGATGATGATAATGAAACGATGAAAGCGATAAAGAATTATTACCATATTACGGGCAGGGATAATAGTGCAGAGAGAGTATACTCATTTTCTTCACAGAACAAATACAGCGGAGCAGTATTAGATGGCAGATGTTATATATTCGGTGCACCTGAATATGTACTGCTTGATACATATGCAGAATATGAGGATATATTTGAAAGATATTCAGGACACGGAGAAAGAATACTTGTATTTGGCGAGTGTGCGGGTGACCCTTGCGGTAATATTATAGAAGAAGCGGTTAATCCTTATGCTTTTATAATATTGGAGAATGAGATAAGGGATACAGCCAAAGAAACATTTGGATACTTTGCTTCGCAAGGTGTGGATATAGTTGTTATATCCGGAGATAATCCGGTCACAGCTTCAAAGGTGGCTGTGAGGGCAGGAATTAACAATGCAGAGAATTATATAGATGCAACGACACTTAAGAGCAGACAGGATATAAGGGAAGCGATAACTAAGTATACTGTATTTGGAAGAGTTGTTCCAAGCCAGAAGAAGGAGATTATAGAAGCCTATAAAGAAAGCGGCAAGGTTGTAGCTATGACAGGAGATGGAGTTAATGATGTGCTAGCGTTAAAATGTGCTGACTGTAGTGTGGCTATGGCATCGGGAAGCGAGGCAGCAAGCAATGCGGCACAGGTAGTTCTTTTAGACTCAGATTTTTCCAAAATGCCTCAGGTTGTGCTTGAGGGCAGGCGTGTGGTTAATAATATACAGAGGTCAGCTTCTCTGTTTCTTGTTAAAAATATATTCTCGATATTAACGACAATATTTACACTTATAGCGGCTAACCTTTATCCGCTTTATCCAACTCAATTGTCACTGCTTGGAGCATTTACAATTGGAACACCGGCATTCTTTCTGGCATTACAGCCTAATAAGAATATAATACGTGGGGATTTCCTTACGAATGTCATTATAAAGGCACTGCCCGCAGGAATAACTGATTTTATTATGTTGGCGGTGATATCGATACATGGTGCAGTTATTGGAATGAGCAATGAGCAGATATCAACAGTTGCAATAATAGTACTTCTTATAATCGGAATGATGTCACTTATAAGAATATGCAGGCCATTTGACTGGCTGAGGGCATTGGTATGTATTGCGATGGGGGTTGGAATTGCAATATGTCTATTATTCTTTAAGAAGATATTTGCAATCGCAGCTATCAATATGGTAATGCTTAATATGATTATTGTGTATGCAGTTGTTGCAGTTGGACTGTTTGTACTGATGTGCAGGATTGTAGGCACAGTAATAGAATATATTGAAGGTCATAGCAGAAGATTTAGAAAGCTTCTTAAGGGGTAGCTGCAAGATTTATAAAGATTGGTGGAGCTCTTGGTTGTATCGGATTGAATATATAAAATGTATATAATATGCAAAGATATATAATATGCAAAAGATATACAATGTATAAAATGTATGGATTATGCCGCTGTGGCTGGATTATAATCCATACATTTTTAATTTTAAAAGGCAGATTTATTTTCCGGCCGCCTTTTTAGAATAGTCAGTTGTTACAAGCTTTTCATAAGGCACATCACTGCCAAGCTCGCCAGACTGCTTTAATATGTCTTTAAGAAGCTCAAAGCTTTTCTTTTCAAAGATAGTGTCGCCCTTCCATGTATCCTGCGTCTTGTAACGGTCAACAATGGTTGTTATAGTATCAAGGTCGGTTTCAGGAAACTGTGGAGCGATAACTTCTGCGATTTCACTGCTGGTGTGGGAATTGACGTAGTCAAGGCCTTTCTGGATAGCGTTAGTAAAGCCTTGGATTACATCAGGGTGTTTTTCAATAAAGCTTTTGTTAGCACAGTAGGCAGTATAAGGAACATATCCGCTGTCAGTACCAAGAGAAGCTACTACATAGCCTTCCTTCTGCTGTTCAAGGAGCGTTGCAGAAGGCTCAAATTCTACAGTGTAATCAGCTATTCCTGATGTGAAAGCGGCTGCTGTAGAACCAAAGTCAACATTTTGAAGTATTGTGAGGTCATCTACAGGAGATATTCCATTTTTCTTAAGGATATATTCGAAAAGCATCTGAGGCATACCACCGGCTCTGCCACCAAGAACTGTCCTGCCTTTAAGATTATCCCATTTAAAATCAGTTTCATTATCGCGTGATACAAGAAAATTGCCTGCACGTTGGGTAAGCTGGGCGAAGTTGACAGCGTAGTCAGTAGAACCTTCCTGATATACATATATAGAACTTTCTGAACCCATAAAACCGATATCAGCTTCTTTTGATACAAGAGCGGTCATTACCTTATCAGCACCAAAGCCTGTGACAAGATTAAGGTCAATGCTCTCATCTTCAAAATATCCAAGCTCAATAGATACATATTGTGGTGCGTAGAATATAGAATGGGCAACCTCGCTGAGTGTAATCTTAACTGTAGAATTATCGGTATCTTTTCTGCACGCAAATGCACTCATTATCATCATTACACATAACAGCATAGCAATGACACGTTTGATTGTCTTCAATAAAATCCTCCATTCTAAATGTATAAAACACATTTTTATCTGTTCAATAATTATATTATTCAGATGAATTAATATATGTGATTAAATCTGTGAAAAATGTTAAAAAAGCTAATTATTTAGTTGGCTAAATATATTAAATATGTTAAAATAAACTATAAAAAGTAGCAATGAATGGAGGTCGTTTTGTTATGTTTGGAAAAAATAGAACAGCACAAGACACATTAGGCAATGACAGAGAATTATTATTGCAGGCTATGGATAAGATAATAGCCGGCGATTTCAGTGAGGTCTCTGCTGAAGGTTTTAGAGATCCTATATATGCAGAAAAGCTTAACCAGATGATTGGTGCATATAAGAAAGCTAATAATAATTATATTATGAGACTTAATGAGGCAATGCAGTCTATAGGAGATAATTCATATGTTAAGAATATGCTTGATCAGGTGTATACACAACAGCAGTCTATAACAGATATGAATTCTTCAAGCCAGATACTTAAGGAGTCAATTGGTAATATTTCAGACGCAATGGGTGAGATTCGTGATAATACCCACGATATGTTACAGGTGTCACAGAGTAGTGCTGCTAATATGAACGACAGTATAACAGTCGTTAATGAATCATCACAGAAGATAGCAGATATTAATAACCAGGTTAATGCATTCCACGAGAAGATTAATAAGATCGGCGAGATTGTTGATATCGTTAAGAAGGTAGCAAGCCAGAGTAATCTTCTTGCACTTAATGCTTCAATTGAGGCTGCAAGAGCAGGTGAAGCAGGAAAGGGCTTTGCAGTAGTTGCTGATCAGGTAAGACAACTTTCAAGCAATACATCTGAGTCGGCAGAAGATATTGTTAAATATGTCAATGAACTTAAGCAGGATATTGAAGTGCTTGCTAATTCAATGAATGAGACAACGGTCAAGTTATCAGAAGGTAATGAAAAGGTAGAGATATCATTAAGAGATATTGAGCGAATGAATGAACAGATGGTAGCAATCAATGCTTCTGTAGAAAGCATTTTCAATGACATTGACAGACAGTCAGAGACAACAACAGAATTTACTAATCAGGTACAGACAATAGCAGATTCTTACGGAATGCTGACTAAGGAATGTACAGAGACTGGTACCCATATATTCAAGATAGGAAGATACATAGATACCTGCCGAAGCGATATGTTCAGGGAAGCTGGTAAAGTAACAACTCAGGATATGTTAAAAATATTCGAGGTTGACCACTTTATCGTTATGTGGAGAGTGTATAACAATGTCGCAGATTTCGAGAGATTAAAGATTACACAGCTTAACAATCCAGACAGTTGTAAGCTTGGTAAGTGGATGCATGCACAGACAGATCCTAAGATTACAGGAAGTCAGGAATTCAAGAAGCTTGATTCTGCACATAGACTTGTTCACAAGTATGCTTGTGATTCTTGGATGGCTAAGGATAAGGGAGATGATGCTGCAGCTATTGCGGCATTTGAAAAGTGCCGTGAAGCTTATGGAGAATTCAAGAAGGCTATCGGTGAGATGAGGAGCTATATGAGAACAATTGGATATACAGATGAGACTAAGATAGTTATCTTCAGGAATTAGTTAAATATAATCACAGATTATAAGATAAGCTGGAATTTACATAGCTGTCTTTAATGCAGGATATGCCTTAAGGATATAAGCTTGTAGAATTCCAGCTTTTTTTATTTATAAAATTTAATTATTTATATACTATTTATATATGGGATTTAATTAACAAAATTTAACCACATATATAATGGATTTTAATAATAAAACTCAATCATCTATATACTGGACTTTTTAATAATAAGAGTTCATAATATAAGTTATGAATAAATAATGATATATTCGTGATTACTATGACAAGCAGGTATGCATTAAGAATGCCTGTTGTCCCTTCGCAATACAGCAATGTTGTATTAAATTGCGTAAGAATGGAGATTGTTATGAGAGAGGTATATGTAATAGGACATAAGAACCCGGATACAGATTCGGTGTGCTCAGCAATATGCTATTCCAGACTGAAAAATCTGATTACTGGAAGTGAGGATTATATTCCTAAAAGAGCAGGACATCTTAACGAAGAAACTCAGTATGTTCTTGAAAAATGTGGTGTAAAACCTCCTGCATATATTAAAGATGTTAGACCTCAGGTAAGAGATATTGATGTCAGGAAGATAAGTGGAATATCGGAAGATCTTTCAGTAAGAAATGCGTGGAAATTAATGAAAGAAAGAGGTGTTGAGACACTTCCTATCATTGAAGATGATAAGCTGAAAGGACTTGTTACAATCAGTGATGTTGCTAAGTCATATTTTGAAATGTATGACAGTGATATATTATCTGTTTCAGGCACAAGTCTCAGTAATATCGTGGATACCCTTAAGGGCGAAGTTATAACTGGTGATATAGATAAGCATTTTAATAAGGGGAAGATGATTATTGCTGCCGCCAATCCTGATATGATGGAAAATATGATTGAAGAGGGTGATTTTGTAATTCTTGGCAATAGATATGAGTCACAATTATGTGCTATTGAGATGGAGGCGGGATGTCTTATAATATGTGAGGGTGCAAAGGTATCAAGCACAATAACCAAGATAGCTGCACAGCATAATTGTGTTATAATATCGACAGCGTATGATACATATACAGTTGCAAGACTTATTAATCAGGCCATTCCTGTAAGTTTCTTTATGAAGCAGGAAGCACTTATTAAGTTCAAGCTAAACGATTTTATTGAAGATATACAGGATATAATGGCTAAGAAGCGTTACAGGGATTTCCCAATTGAGGACGATACAGGCAGATATGTCGGTATGATTTCAAGAAGAAATATTATTAAGACCGATAAGAAGAAGATAATTCTTGTAGACCATAATGAAAAAAATCAGGCTGTATTTGGTATTGAGGATACTGATATATTAGAGATAATAGATCATCACAGACTTGGCTGCATACAGACGATAACACCTGTATTTTTCAGAAATCAGCCGCTTGGCTGTACTGCAACAATAATATATCAGATGTACTGTGAGCATAATATAGATATTGATAAGACGACAGCCGCACTGTTATGTTCGGCAATAATATCAGATACGCTTATATTAAAATCACCAACCTGCACACACTATGATGTTGATGCCTGTCAGGTATTAGCTGATATAGCAGGTATTGATATAGAAGAATACGGCAGGGAAATGTTCAGGGCAGGAAGTAATCTTTCTGACAAATCAGAAGAAGAGATATTCTATAGGGATTACAAGAAGTTCTCAATTGGAGAGATAACTGTAGGTGTTGGACAAGTAAATTGTATGAGTCAGGAAGAGATAGATGAGCTTATTAAGAAAGAAGCTTCTTATATCACAAGTGTTACGGATAAGTCAGATGACATAAATATTGCATATCTTCTTCTGACAGATGTAATGAAAGAGACATCTTATGTTATGTTATCAGGTAAGAATGCTGAACAGGTGCTTATGCAGGCATTTAACCTTGATGAGATAACCAACAATTATGTAATACTTCCTGGTGTTGTTTCGCGTAAAAAGCAGTTCCTGCCAGCTATAGTTGAGGTATTACAGCAATAATGTGAAGGTGAGGATATATAGCAGTAATTAGTAATTTGCAGGTATAGTTGATGTAGATATATAGTGGTAATGCACAGGTATAGCTGATGTAAATATATAGCAGTAATTAGTAATTTGCAGGTATAGCTGATGCAGATATAATGTGGTATTGCATATGTATAACAGTATTATAAATTGGTATTGTATATATAGTAATATTACAGATTATAAAGTGTATATATGCACAGAAATGAGGAGTAACAACAATGAAGAAGTTAATGAGAAATGACCCTTGCTGGTGTGGCAGTAAAAAGCCTTATTGTGAATGCCATATGGATTTTGATAAGAAAATTGAAATGTACAGAAAGAAATTCCACAAAGTTCCACCAAGAAGCATTATAAAGAATGAAGAACAGCTTCAGGGTATGAGAGAGAGCAGTAAGATTAATATTGCTGTACTTGATTATGTAGCTGAGAACATTAAAGTGGGTATGACAACACAGGAAATTGATGAGATGGTGTATGAAAAGACAACAGCTATGGGTGGAATTCCAGCACCTCTTAATTATGAAGGATTTCCAAAGAGTGTGTGTACATCTATTAACAATGAAGTATGTCACGGTATTCCATCATCTAATATAGTATTAGCAGATGGTGATATCGTAAATGTTGACTGCTCAACAATTCTTAATGGCTATTTTTCAGATTCTTCAAGAATGTTCTGTTTAGGAAATGTTGCACCAGAGCATAAGAAGCTTGTAGATGTTGCAAAGGAATGTGTGGAGCTTGGACTTGCACAGGTTAAGCCCTGGGGACATCTGGGGGATGTTGCAGATGCAATAAGCAAGCACGCCAAGGAAAATGGATATTCAGTGGTTCGTGAAGTGGGCGGACACGGAATTGGTCTTGAATTCCACGAAACACCATTTGTCAGTTATGTTATTAAGAAGGGAACAGGTATGGTTATGGCACCCGGTATGGTATTCACTATTGAGCCAATGATTAATGCCGGTTACCCGGATGTATATGTTGATGATGACAATGGCTGGACAATATACACAGAAGATGATTCATATTCAGCACAGTGGGAAATAATGGTTCACGTTACTGATGATGGATATGAGGTTATGACATACTAATTAAGAATATATAATTATTATTTGATACAAATTATTATTGGATATAGAAGCTATCTGATGTGGAAGAATTCGTATGGTTCACACGCAGCTTGTATAGACAGGAAATATAAGGAAGATACATGAGAGCGTACACCTGCCAGACAGCTTTATATATTAATAAAGGGGCTGCCGCACTAAGAAATGTATATATTATATAGATTGATAGTTAAGTCGGTATATCTATATAGTTATATTTTCTTATTGCGACAGTCCAATTTTATGCTATAGACTATGATTTCATATTGGCATAATTATTTCTTGATACAGTTGCAGTTTTTATCAAATTCAGGATTGTATAGATAGTAATTATTACAGTCAAGCTTGCTCTGTATTATAGATAAGGCTTCACCAAAACGTTGGAAGTGGACGATTTCACGCTCTCTTAAGAATTTAAGCGGGTCGAGAACATCGGGGTCATCTTTGGCAAGCCTTATAAGGTTATCGTAAGTTGTGCGTGCCTTTTGTTCTGCCGCCATATCTTCAACGATATCTGTTATAGAATCACCCTTTGACTGGAATTCGCACGCATTAAATGGAATACCACCTGCCGCCTGAGGCCACACTGCTGATGTATGGTCTACATAGTAGGCTTCAAAAGGAGTTCCTTTAATCTGTTCCATTGTAAGGTTTCTTGTGAGCTGGTGAACCATTGTGCTAATCATTTCAAAATGCCCCAGCTCCTCAGTGCCGATATCTGTAAGCAGCCCGGCAACTTCCCTGTATGGCATAGAATATCTTTGCGAGATGTAACGCATAGAAGCACCAAGCTCGCCGTCAGGTCCACCATACTTCAATAAGGTATACAATAATAAAATAATGATTAATATATAAATAGTGTATAAAAATATTAATTTTTTAATAAAAAATATTGATTTATGCAATATTAATATGTATAATCAAAATACACTAATAAATAATATATGATATGCGTATAATAGTGTTGATGTCGGGATTCCGATTTTCATAGCAGGTTTCTTTACGAAAGGTGTTGTAGTTGGCCAACCCGGGCACTCCCCTGTTGAAAAAATAATTGTGAACGATAGCCAACTCGAGGGACTCCTTTTAGGAGTCCTTTGTTATTTATGGGAGAAAATATGAATAGTAATGATATTTATAAATGCGCAAGATATTATCGGGATAATTACATAAATCAATTTTATATAGTAACAACATATAATGATAATACGTTTATTGTAGTGGGAGAAAAGAAAAATTTTCCACATTTAATGGGTATACCACATAAAAAATTGTTGTCCAATGGTTATCCCAAATCTGCAAAATTTTATACAAATGTATTGAACAATGTGTCTGTTACAACGAGGCTTATTCCTCTGGATATAACCAAGGGGTCTAAAATGTATATAAAAGCGCTTAATTTTGAGAAGAGCCAAAGTGTATTAACAAAGAATCATTTGCCAATAGTTATTAATTATGATGCTTCCAGAACCAATAGAAATCTTAATAGTGTCGATAAACTTATAGTTGACCCGGTTAGTGGTTTTATGCTAGGTTGTATTGAAAATACAATGGTAGATATTACAAGTGATATAAAAATGAGAAAGTATTGTATATCAACATGGATGGACGAAAATGGAAGTGATAAAAAGCTGAAGGAGAAGTATATATATAATCAGGATATCGAAGTTATTAAAACTGTACTCACATTGGGAACTGAGGCAAATCAGATAGAACCATTAAAGTCATATCCAATTAACAGCAAAGAAAAAGAAAAGATAATAGAAATACTTAACAGGTGTAATGCAAATCTTCTTGTTAATAAAAGAGTTGTTCAAAATTATATATCACTTGTTAATGATAGTAGTATTAGTTGTAGTATAAATAACATAAAATATAATTGAAAAAATAGGGGAGTGCTGATTGCCTCCCCTATTTTTGTAGGAAGAAGTACACTTCCAGTTTATCCTTTTCCTTATCATAGACAAAATGGTCTACAATACTTCTTATAGCATTAGCTCTGGTAAGAGTATCTTTAGAAGCATCCTTAATAATATCAAGGACATTAGATATATTATTAAGCATAGCAGCAGTATCATCTTTATCGGAGAGAGTATCTTTAAGAGACTGAAGCTTAGCTGATAAAGATTCACGTTCATCTTTAAGCAGTTGCTTATTCTCCTTATATTCTTCTATAGTATCAATACCATCACGATATGCCTGCTTAATTCTTGCCTCCTTATCCTCAAGTTTAGATAACTGGCCAAGAAGTATGCTTTTGCTATCTTCCTCTGGCTCATTGGAACTTTTCTTAAGTTCATAGTGCAATTCTATACTTCCATTCAGTACACGCTCTAATGACTCATATACAGCTTCTTCAAGGGCAGCAGTCTTTATAAAATGGCTATGTAGACATTTGCCTTTATTGTAATTGCCGCATTGGTATCTTGTAGCATTAAGACCAGCCATAAGAGAAGCTCCGCAGTCAGAACATTTTACAATTCCACCCAGCCAATGCTTCATATGCCCTGCGGCTCGTGCTTTATATGGTTTGCTTCTTAAAGCTATGAGATGTTGTACTAAATCCCAGGTTTCTTTATCAATCAAAGGTTTGTGTTTCCCTTCGGCTATAATCCAGTCGCTAATAGACTTAATTGTATGATTGTCGTGATTTTGTCTATTCCAGCGGACGGCTCCATAATAAAATGGATTACTTAATATATATTCAACAGTACGTCCCTCAAATGCAGCCCCGCGCTTAGTTTTATATCCAAGGGCATTAAGTTCCCTGGCAATTTCCAAGTAGCTGTGGCCGGCAATGTAGTCGTTGTATATTTTTCTTACAATAACAGCTTCTTCTTCGTATATGTAAGGTATGCCAGTGTCTTTATTCATTCGGTATCCAAGAGGCAGAGAAGACTGGTAACCACCTCGTAAGGCTTTTTCGGTCATACCTCTTAGAACTTCGCCAGACAGACGAATAGAATAGTATTCATCCATCCATTCTATTATACGTTCTATTAATGTGCCAAATGGACCATCAATAAGCGGTTCAGACACGCTCATAACATCAACGTGGTTCTTTTTAAGTAAAGATTTATATACGATTGATTCTTCCTGATTACGAGCAAATCTGCTGAATTTCCATACGAGAATAACATCAAAAGGGTGTTCCTTACTCTTGGACAAGCCTATCATTTTCATAAATTCTGGGCGTTTGTCTGCTTTCTTGCCGGAAATACCATTATCAATGTAAATGTTTTCTGCCAAAAGAGACATATTATTCTTTTTTGCAAAGTCAATCAAAAGCCGCTTCTGTGCATCTGGCGAAAGTTCTTCCTGTTTATCGGTGGACACACGTATGTAGGCACAAGCAGATTTCATATTAAGTATATCCTTAGCCATATTAATCATCCTTTCTGTAAAATATATGCAAGTTGCACCGGTGCAACTCAGTAAAAATGGGTATAAAAAATAACACCTACTTGCATAAGCGGTGTTAGAAATGATATAATATGGCTTGTCTAAGGCGGTATTATATCATAAGCACTGCTTATGTAAGTATCGTGGTAAAAGCTCTTGTGTTGGTAGCACAGGGGCTTTTATTTAGTTAATTCTTGTTGTTTTTAACTTCCAAGGATGGTGGGTCAGAAGCATTTAATGGTGATATGACACTATGACCAAGTTTTGCCTCAAGTTCTTTGCGTGCAGTTTTTGCAACATTTCCACCTTCTGATGCAATTTGTTTGCTTTCAGAAATATCAGCAGGATTCTTAGCTTTAGATATAGCTGTAGCTGAAACTTCTGCTAACTGATTAAGAGTTAATTCAATGTTAGTCATATTATCCCTGAGATTTTCTTTATGTAAGTTTTTAAATTGCTTATACTTTTGAACTGTTTTTCCTGACCAAGCAGCAGTAAGTATATTTGTAAGAACAGCGTAATCTTTAGAATCTTTGATTCCTACACGTTTCCATTCATCCGTTAATTCATCACGTATATTTTTAGATTGTAATCGTTGTTTAATCCACTCGTCAGAATATCCCTTTTCTCGATAGTAAGATAATCCTCTATCAAGTGCTTTTTCAGGATCTGCCATTTCGTCAAGCCGTTCTTTCCCAACTTTAGCAAGCCACATTTTAAATGGTTCAGCTTTTTTTGAAGGAATCGACTGAATGATACGGAATAAGCCTTCAGTTGTTGCTGCTTGGATTCGCCTTAATTTACCATCAGAGGCAGGCATTGCAACCAGGGTACAAATTGTACCCCAGTTGTTATTTAATTCGGGGTCGCGTTGTTTCATTTTCTTAATATATTGTTTAACATCATTACTATTTGTGAGATTTTTAATTACATCTTGAATAGAAAAGTACCATTCATCTTCATGTACACTCCACACTTTTCGTATAGTATTATTAAAAAATTCAAACTCCTCTGGGCTAATGCCCTGTTCATCAATATGGTACGGAGTAGTTATACCAGTATCTTCATCGAACTCAAAGAAAAAGAAAATGTTCACCTTCTTTCGTGTTGGTAGCACAGGGGCTTTTATTTTATGATGTTATGTATTGCTTTGAGATAAAGCTTCTTCAAGTGGCATATTATATATATTATCTATCAGATTCTTTACGCGCATAAGAACATCATTTGGTAAATTGAAAATTTCATAAATATTTTTATTATTAAAAAGATGTTGCTCATAAGGTGCAAAGAGTGATGTTAAGTCAGATAATAAATTGGCACATAAATATTTATCGTTTAGCAGGATAACAAGTAAAAGCAATATAGAAAGCAAATCGCACTGAGCTAATCCATTATTGTATTCTTCAGAGGATACAGCGTAATGAGATAATTCTAATAATTGATTTTTTGGAAGCACAGGTAAGCCGGATATATTAAATGTTCGGTTTCCGTGTGCAATTTTATTTCTATATTCACGAGCTAATAATAATGCCTGGCGTAAAAATTCTTTTCTTTCGTCCATAGAGAGTGTTTCGGAAGAAATAAAAACACTACATACATAGCTTTTTTCTGCATTTTTTAATATAGAATACCATTCAATCGTTAATCCAAATGGAATATTATAGGTTAATATCCATGGAGGAATATGATTCTTAGTGTTTATATAATGTTCAATAATATTATTATGATGGTTTTCAATTATACAATTCTTCAATTTTTTAACTATATCAATTCTTTTTCCAGTCGAAGAACTGTAATTTTTATAATATAAATAATCATTAGAATCTGTGCAAGATATATCATTTTTATTTGTATAAACACCAAATGATTGAGATACTATGTAAGATACTTTAGATTTTAATGATCGTTCTAAATATAGAATATATTTAAAAATTATATTATTAAGGCTAACATCAAGCTGATTAATAGTATAAAGTTCTTCGAATTTTGTACCTTCGATAAAGTCATCGGTTCCTTTTACCTGTAAAAATGTGTTTTTATATCCGTTAATTAAACTGTAATAAGATAAATTAGATAAAGCATTTTTAGCAAACTCTTTATCATTGATGATAATATTTCTTTTTTCCATCAAAGAAAGCATTTCATCATATGTTTTAAATGGTTTATCATATTCTGTATTCATAAAAGAAAAAATCCCCCTTTCCATACAATGGTAAGAGGGATTTCCGCCAGTCATTTAACAACGACCATTTCTGTTTGAAAATATCTTACCATTTGGCATATAAATTGTCAAGAACTAAAATGTTTTTACAATGTCACCTATACGAATTGCATTATCTTCAGCTTTGATTTTATTTATAATACTAGGATCTATATTGAGCTTTTTTCTTTTAGTTGAAGATTCTAAAAGAGGTGATAGAGCTAAATGATTATAAAGTGCAGTATATTTATCAGTTATAGATGGGAGTGCTTCACATACTGAAAAATTATTATACACTTCAGTAACACAAAGTTTTCCTTTACATATATCGTATCTGCCAATAATATTACCTTTTAAATCTTTTACAGCGTTGTTTTTTTCATATATATAGACCATATCATTTTTATTAACAATATTATTGCCTAAATCAATGATAACGCTATACTCATCAATTATTTTAATAATATGTCCAATTTGTTCTTTTTCACTCATAGTAATACCTCCTAATCATAGTATTAATTAAAATTTAAACAACGTAGCAATAGTAAATATGTTTATTTTTAAAGGTTTCAATCACAATATTAGTTTAAAACTAATAAAATTCTATTTATCATTGTGTTTATTAATAAAAATCATAGCACCATCAATCGACATTTTTCTTGCTATAAATTCCCAGTCAGTAGGCTTATATGGACGAGGTCTATATTTATAATTCCTGCCTTGTTTTTTTAGTGCATCATCATATAGTTCTTTGATACGAGGTAAATCCTCAGAGTTTTTATAATCTTCTAAACATTTCTGATAAAACTCAACACATCTATTGATGTCTGTCTTTTGTAGTATATGTCCTATTCCTAATAAATCAGAGATATCCATATATCCGTGAAGTTTAATACGTTTTTGCCTGTATAGGTAAGCTCTATCATACATATATTCTTTTTCACATAAATTACAATAATCATCATATATTAGGTCTAAAGGAAAAAGTATTTTAGTTTTGAACACATAGCTGTCAGGAGGCAGTTGCTTTAATGTGATGAAATATTTTTCATAGTAATTTATAGCATTTATTCTATCTAACACTCCTTCAGTTCCATATGCGATTGCAGTAGCAAGTATATCAAATGGTAATGTGGAATTCTTATATTTTAAAATTATATATCTGTGCAATATATAGCGAGGGGCATAAACAACAGAGTATGCTATTTCTGCCAGTTTTATAGCTTGCAATTCCAATGGATACTGTTTACATTCTTCAATACAAGAGTCAATATATTCGGTATCATAAGAAGAAAGGTTAGTTAAATCATAACTATAAGTTCCTGGAATTATATTACTATGGTTATAAGGTGTATCATCAGAAGTGTAACTATTCAAATGCTCAGCAATATCGTCATTTAGATAATCTTCATCCTCATATGTAGTATCACAATTGTTATCTGTATTGATAACAAAATAACTAAGTAATTTTTGAATAAAATCTTGTAAAAACATAATGTGTTCCTTTAATTATAATGTGTAAAAATTTCAACAAGTTGAACATTTTTATCTAATCTATCATAATCTCCATTTTTAATGTGTTTCAATTCGTGATGATAGGCCAACATTAATTGTTCCATTGAGTGTCTGGCATTTAAGACTATGGTATAGGTATCATCATCACAGCAAACAGTATATGCCTTAATTGTAGTAGGCATATCTACATATAAAATATTAGTATCCAATTCCTCACCCTCTTATCTTTTTAATCATTTTTGTTAGACATTCTGTCAATCATCTCCTTAACAAATTCAATATCTTCTTTCTTTACCTTGCGTGATGCATCAAACAATACTTTATAGTCAGGATTCTCATATAAGAACTGAGCCATATCCCTTGCATCATCATTAAGGTAGTAGGTATCGGGAATAACTTCTGTTGTTGGCTTTTTACCAAGAAGAAAATTCATATCTACATTAAAAGTATCTGCTATTAATTCAAGAGTTTCAAAGTTGGGTTCTCTTTCTCCTTTTTCGTACATTCCAATGGCACTTCGGGATATGCCAAGTTTATCTGCCATCTGTTGTTGTGTTAAACCACTTTGTTCTCTTATTCTTTTGAATATATTAGGAAAATCACCCATCTGTTTCAACTCCTTCTATTTAGTATAGTTTAATAATAACACGTTTTGTGGAAAAATCAAGAAAAATTCCACAAAATGTGTTGACACAATTCGTGACGAGTGATATATTATGGTTAAGCCACAGAACGTGGCACGAAAGGAGTGATAATTTGAATTCTAAAAAAATTGGTAGCCGATTAGTTGAATTACGAGGAAATAAGTCACAATCAGAGGTTGCTAAGGCAGTTGGCATAAGTGACTCGGCATTATCAATGTATGAATGTGGTGAGAGAATACCAAGAGATTCAGTAAAAGTTAAATTAGCTCAATACTATGAAAAGACTGTACAGTCTATTTTTTTTGATTAATAATGTCACATAACGTGACAGGATATTGAGTGAGTAATATAACAAGGAGGTGAGAGTGTGAAAATGTCAAGTATTGACCAAAAGATAGAAGACATATGTCTAAGAGCAGCAAGTGTAATGTGGAACCATAAAGGATTATTGCTTTTAGTATTATGCTGGATATATCTGTTTTGGGTTGGAACATTTGGTTGTGAAACAGAATTTGGTGTTTTATTAACACTTATTGCATTATGTGTAATGTTTTTATGTATTATATGCCCATCAATCTTTGTGTAATAAGTAATAAAGCTGAAATTAAAACTAATGAGAAAATAATGCCAATGAGTAACAAAAGAATATTACCAAGCATATAAGCAATAAGTAAAAATTTAGATTGGTATTGTTTTCTATTTAATCGGTACGAAAGCGAATGTGTTTTTAGACCAAGAATAAAACTACAAACATTATATTCGTGATATATACGCCTGCATAGAAGATTGAAATTATATTGATTGCAATTCTCATTAAAGTAATATGCGTATTCATTTATTCGAGAGCCAGCATAGACGGCATTATCTTTAATTAATTGAATGACTTTGTTAGTAGGGGCTTTTGAATAATCTTTGAATAGATAAGGTTCTATAAGACAGAAAAGAGGAAATATTAATTTTTCGTAGCGTTCTTTAATATTAGCATACTTAGGAGTTCTCCAGAATATGTACAAAGATGCAATTACAGATAAAGAAACAGCAATAGATTCGATGTCTTGAAAGTTTATAGTCATATTAATGTACCTCATTTAATTACTCGGCTACGGCAATAGCCTGTGATTGAAGTATAGAAGCTGGGAGAAAATTAGGCAAGATATTTCAGACAAGTAATATAACAAGGAGGTGAGACAGTGTTCTTAGATTACAAAGAAATAAAAGAATTTATAGAACACAAAGGTTACAAACAGTCAGTAATTGCCAAAAAGATTGGAATGTCAAGTGTAAAGCTGAACCAGATACTAAGCGGTAATCGCAAATGTGAAGCTGGGGAATATGCTGGAATATGTAAAGCATTAGATGTTTCATATGAAAAATTTATAAAAGAAGGCTGATTTGTATTTAACTCAAATCAGCCTAGCACCTGGATTAAAGGGATTTTTCTAAGTGATAAGTGAAGCCACCATTACAATTTGGGTAGTAAGAGAGGGCAATAATCTTATAACCTAATTTAATCCATTTATCAGCAATGTGCTTAGAGTAAGCAAGTCTTTTCAAGATAACACCGACTTTCGCTTTGTTATAGATAGACAAGTTACATATCTATGATAAATGGTGCTATATCGAAAAGCAATATAAACATTATTAAAAACGATATTTAAGGAGTGATATAAGGTGCACAAAACTAGCTATTCACATAATTTTAACCATTTTACAGGAAAGAAATCGAAAATAAGAAAATGGAAAAAGGACAAGAGCAAAGTTAAACATAAGCACATTAATAAATACTTGGAGGTAAAGAAATGAATATAACAGCAATAGCAATAACAACTATTATCTGCATTGCATTGACGTCTATATGCAATGATGGAAAGAGAAAATAAGAAAAGGAGATATTATGGAGCATTTTAATTCAAGCGAAGCAAGAGTAGCACAGGATAAATATTGCGATAGAGAAGGTTATCCACAGTTTGCACCCCGAGATGGTAAATGCTGGAACTGTAATAAAGACATTTATACAGAGCAGGACCACGGAGAATATAAAACAGGTATCTCTGTAGAAAAGGCAGGTTCAACACTGATTACTGGGTGTCCACATTGCAACAGGACATATTGTGATTAAAAGATGTAATCAGGACATTCAGTGTAAGCATATAAGACAGTAACCACAAGTCAGAGGTGAGAGTGTGAACATAGTAATAAAGATTATAGATGGTGACAAGATTATTGATTACGATTCACTGTCAGACAAAGAGAAGAAAGAGTACGGACAGCGGCTTAATGAACAGGCTTTGACTTCGTTAGGTTATGTCAGAAAGGAGTAGATTTGTTATATACACAGGCACAACAGCATATCGAGAAAGAACCAAGGGATAAGAACTGGATAACATCTTTTGTGGCAGTTCCGTATAATAACCTGTATGACAGATTGTTCAGGCTGGCAGAAGAGTATGGAAAGATAAAGGCGGAAGTCTATATAGATAAAACAATAACAGACACTATATATGTAAAAGTAAGCAAAGTATAGATGAATAATAGAAAAAGAGCTGGTACAAGGAATACCGGCTCTTTCTCAAAACACATATAGATAAATCTCATATTTATTATATGTGTAAGTTCACTGAAAGTCAAGCGGGCGCAGGCTCGTCTTTGTAACTTTATAAATATATTAAAGTTAGGACATTTAAGGAGACAGGTATGGCTTACAGAAAAGATGTATGGCGCTTCCCTGGCTCTAATGAGTATGAGTACAAATTTATTGGTAATTATGGAGCTAAGGGCGAGAAACGCCATAAAAGACAGAAAGCAACACAGGAGCAGATTAGAAAGCAGAACCAGAGGAATAAAGAAAAGAGAGTAAGAAGATTAATAAAAGCAAACTTTAAGGAGGGAGATCTATGGACAACCCTAAAGTATCCGAAGGGAACAAGGAAAAGCATCGACGAAGTAAGGAAAGACCTTAACAGCTTCTTAAGAAGTCTCAGGACAAGATATAAGAGTATTGATGAGATTGTGAAGTATATATACAGAATTGAGGTAGGAGCACTCGGAGGTGTGCATATACATATCCTTATAAACAGGGTTACAGGTGCAGATAAGATTATAACAAAGTGCTGGGAAAGGTTTGGACACGTTAACTATATGAACATATATGAAACTGGCGGATATGCAGATCTGGCTGAATATATCGTTAAACAGCCGGAAGAAAATACGGAAGAATATGAACAGCTTAATATGTTCAGCACGCAGGAACAGAAAGAACTTGTTAAGTATTCCTGTTCAAGGAATTTGGTACGTCCTGAGCCAGAACGCACTGATTACAGCAGAAGGACGATGAGAAAGATTATAGAAAATGGTCCGGAGCCGACACCAGGATATTTTATAGATCCATTGTCAGTGGTAATGGGGACAAACCCTTATACAGGAATGAATTATCTGCATTATACAGAGTACAAGCTATTACGATTACAGGATGACCCATAAGGAGGAGCAATGAGACAGGTAAACATATATACAGCAACAACCTTTAAGGGACTAAATGTACAGAATGGCATTATAGGCTACATATTGGAGCTTGTAACAGACACGGAGCCGATAACACTGGACAGCACAGAATTGCTGTACGATATGAAGCCTAATAGGGCAGAACTAATAGCAGTTATTAAAGCACTACAACGGATGAAAGAAAAATGTGAACTGGTTATATATACAGAGTCTCCTTATGTGGCAAATGCTTTTAATGCTGGCTGGCCAGACAAGTGGAAGCAGAATAATTATAAAACAGCAAAAGGCGGTGATGTGGCAAACGCAGATGAATGGATAAAGCTGGATGAACTGCTTGCGGGACATAAGTATGAATTCCGCCTGCAAGAGGAACATTCATACAGGAACTGGTTAAAAGGACATATAGAGAAAGTAAAGGAGTATGAAGATGTTTGATATATTCGGAGAGTTTAACAGTGCAGAAGAAATAAACGAAGCGGCAGCAGCACAATTACAGGAAGGTGATACTGATGCAGTTATGACAATAGCAAGAGAAAATGGCATAGATGAAGATGATGCGCAGGACTATATAGATGGAATGGTGGATAAATTATGTTCTCCGCTTATGGCCGCATTTGGAAAAATAGAGGTTGAGACAGAGGAGCTACAGCCTAAAGAGATAATAGAAGACTGGGTTACCTACATAAAAAAGAGGTGTACAGAGTGCGAAGATATGGCTGTGGCGGTAAGAACAAAAGGTAAGAGCATTAAAGGCTGTATAGCGGCACTTCTAAAATGGAGTTTCACCAATTCGTATGATGTAGACAAAAATATAGTAAAACAGGCGGGCATAAGAAATAGCAATGTAAAAATGGGTATCCCCGGAATGGCAACAGCGTACAAGCTTATAGATGAATATTATCTTGGAGGCAGCAGATGAAAAAGCAGAAAATATTAGCATATGAAGGCAGAATACCTGTATCAGATAGAGCACTGACAGCAGCTGTTATTGATATTGATAATAAAAAGCATCTGATAATAGACCTTTATATCGCTGGGACAATAAAGTACAGAATGGCAGTGAATGACAAAGAATATGCACATTTTAATTATGAAAATCAAAAATGGGATTGTATATCGATTGACTGGAACAGACCATATTCAAGAGAGTTGGGAAAAGCCAGTATAGACAGAGTGGATAAGCAGATACTAAAAGAATGGTATGCAAAGAAAATACCTGCTGACTGGGATAACGAAGATTTAATATATGCAATAGAGCAGAAAGCATTTGATATTAAAACATCAGAAAGAATGTTAAAAGAAGAAAATGAAAAAGAAAAGTTATTTGCTATTATGCCTGAAAAACCAAAGCTCTTAGATGAAACTATTAACAGATACATAGAAGCTGGAAATATTATTTATTACAAGCGGAATGGCAGTTATGCAGATTATTATTGCTGTCAGTGTGGAGAAAAATTTACAAGGCGAATAAAAGCCACAGAAGCTTATGCAGGCCCTCCAGTGGATATTGTGCCACGAATATACCAGCAAAAAGAGTGTCCAAAATGCAAAAGAAAAGGGACACTGCTTAACTGGGGGCGTGCAAAGATTACAAATCAGGTGTTTGAAGTGCTTTTGTATCAGGCAGCAGAAGATGAAACACTTGTAATAAGAGCTTACTCAGTAAGAGCAGTACGAAGCCCAGGCAGTATATTAACTAAAAAGATACTGGAGTATGGCAGGGTGTTCTTAAGAAGAGATTATGAGAGGATATATAACAATAGCTGTAATACAGGAAAATGGTGGAAGAGTAAAAAGCTTGACATATACAGGTCAGGGAAGTTGTATGAGGTTAATTACTGCGAGGCAGTTGAAAAAAGTGATTTAAGATATATCCCAGCAACAGCATATAAGCTTATAAGTGAGGTAGGTGTAAGAGAGGAAAGGCATATACTGGCAAGATATGATACTCTTACTGCTTATGCACACGCACCGCAGATAGAGCAGTTATACAAAATAGACCTTACACAGATATGCAGGAGGCTAATTTTTGCGAAGGGACAAACAAGAGATATTAATAAAAAAGCAAAAACAGCCGCAGGAATTTTAAGAATAACAACCGAACAGTTAAGGTATTTAAGGGAGTCCGAACAGGAACTACTTGCATTAAGTGTAATTAAAATTATGAATTACAGAAAAATACCATTTACACATCATAATGCAGAGATTGTTACAAGATTGTATATAGCTGCACCTACGGAAGATAAGCTAAGGCACATTTTAAAGTACCAGAGCCCTGAAAAGCTATTGAACTATCTTAATAAGAATATACCAGAACACGCCATTCTGGCAGATGCTATTACAGAATATGATGATTACTTAAGAGCGAGGGAAGCTAATGGAGATGATCTTAGCAATACAGTGTATTTAAGACCGAGAGAACTTCACAAAACATACATAGAGTTAAGAGAGAAGATGGAACGTGCAAAGAGTGCCAAATACATTAAACAGATGAATGAGAAATATGCAAGGATAAAGGTTAATTCAGCGAAAGTTACAACAAAATATACCTGGCAGCAGTCGGGACTGCTTATAAGACCAGCAAGAGATGCAGGAGAAGTTGTTATGGAAGGACGTATTTTACATCATTGTGTGGGTGATGACCATCAGAGGTATTTAAGCAACTATAACCAGAATAAAGCAATAATACTTGTAATAAGGCACGAAAATGAGCCAGATAAACCATATATTACAGTGGAATATGAAAATAACAAGGTACAGCAGTGGTATGGAATAAGGGATACCAAGCCAGACAAAGAGACAATAGACAGCTTCTTAAAGGCTTATGTAGCTCACATTGCAGGAAAGGCAGGGAAAGCAGGATGAATGAATTAGAAGAAATTAGGAATTATGATGAATATAAGACGGCACTTGATAAGCAGATGAAAGAAACTGCTGAGGGGTTCGTAAGAATTGGCTATTTGTTAAAGCTGGCAAGAGATACAGATATTCTAAAATGGTCTGCATATACTAACGTAATCGAATTTGCCAGGGTGGAGTATGGTCTGGATAAGACAATGGTATCACGTTTTATAAGCATTAATGACAGGTTCTCGGAAAATGGCAACAGTCCAGTGCTTAAGACGTCATATAAAGGTTTTGGGTATGCCAAGCTTGTTATTATGCTCCAACTTCCAGATGAACTTAATGAGGAGCTTACACCAGAGTATTCCAAGAGGGAAATACAGACACTCAAAGATGAAATTGATGAGGAAAAGAAAATAAGTGATCTGGAAGTATATGCTGAGGGCACAGATACCGAAAAGTCAGAGCTTGAGCAGATTATATACAAAATATGTGAAGAGAATATAGAGGTATATGAAAGCATATATGATGCAGTTACACACGAGAAATTAAATGCTGACAACATTGTAGATATGTTTGCACCTGCGGGAGATATGATTTATTCAGTACGAATACAGGGAGCAGGAAGAAAAGCAGTTTCTTTCAAGCAGGGAGAGGATATAGCAGTTGTAAGCCTTAGGACATCAGAGAAGGATACATACAATCCACAGGAAGTATACATTGCCACAATGAACATAGCAGGCAGGAACATAATAAATAGTGAGGCTGATGCCAAGACAGTATGGCAGCAGATATATGCTAAAGAATATCCTGAGAAAAACCCCCTAGTTGCACCGGTGCAACACAGTTCCAAAGCTGATATAAAAAGGCCAGAAAAGAAAACGAAGGTTGTAAAGGCAAAGCAGGAGGAGATACACGATATAGAAAAGACAGTTCCCAAAGCCTCTCCTATAGAGACACAGGAGCCTGAAAAGCCGATAAAGACAGAAGCTGAGCCTGTAGATGAGCAGGTTGAAGGACAGAAGAATATTGCAGATTATCCTGATGTTATGCCAGTAGAACGTGTTGAGGGGATAGTTGAGCCTCTCACATCAAAATCTGATATAAAGAACAATATTATAACTGCGGCATCAAATATTAAATTCACATTGGAAGCTAACAGTTATATTACAGACAACATTATAGACAGGCTTATAGCATTAGCAGAAAACATAAAGACAGAGCTTGAACAGCTAAAAGGAGGCAGCAGATGAAAGTATATATAAGTTTACCAGTAACAGGAACATCGGACTACAAGGAGAGAGCAGAGGCAATCGAAAAGGTTCTTACAGAGCAGGGACATACAGTAATTAATCCAGTAAAGGTGTGTGAGAACTTACCTAAGGATACAACACACAAAGAAATTATGAATATATGTATTTCTATGCTGGATATGTGTGATGTGGCGGTATTTGCACCAGGATGGGAACATTCAACAGGCTGTACGCTTGAGATGTGCAGGGCAATGAATAATAGAATTACAATTGGTTTTGTAGGAGAGTTAGAAGAGAAATGGGAAAATCAAAACAGGCAAGAGCACACGAATTTACAGAAAAAGCAAGAAAGGAAATCTATGCAAGAGACTTCGGCCAGTGTATTTTCTGCATTAAGAAATACAATATGCAGGGTTCAACGTGGTATTCACAGCAAATACTAAGCGTTATGCACTATATACCAAGGTCAAGAGGCGGCTTAGGAATACCGCAGAATGGAGCTATAGGATGTCAGTTCCATCACAATATGTTAGACAATGGAAATCAAGGAAAGAGAAAGGAGATGTTGGAGATATTCAGACAGTATTTGCAGGAGCTTTATCCGGAATGGAATGAGGATGAGCTTGTATACAGAAAATGGTAAAAGGGGAGGCAATTCATAAAATAGTAAAAATGGCTGATGGTGCAGAACAGAAATACAAGAGATAAAAGAAAAATAGAACTATTAACAAATACTTATTCAATACAAAATAATATCACACAAAAAAAAGAGAAGCTGATAGCCTAATTCCAATTACCACGCTGTCAGCTTCCTTTCTCAAAAACAGAACATATGTATTGTATCATAGATATATATATTGTGCAAGAAAATTATAAAAATGAGAAGGGAAGTAAAGAGATATGGCAGCAGATATTAGGGAAGCGTTAATACAGTATTGTGACATAAAACAGGAATATGATTACATAAGAACAAGAAGAGATAAGTTAATAAGAGAGATTGAAAAGGAGCAAAATCTCGAATACTGTATTATAATAGATTTATTGAAAGTTAGGGATAAACAATTTAAGGATTGTGAAATTAAGTTACTGGAGAAAATAAATGAGGTTGAGAAATTTATAGGACAAATTGAAAATAATAGCAGAATAAGAAGAATGATTACATATAAGTTTATTGATGATCTAACTTGGTATCAGGTGGCACAGCGAATGGGAAAACATCATACGGAGGATAGCTGTAGAAAGGCAGTTGAAAGATTTTTAAAAGATGTTTAAATTGATATTTAAGTTTACAAAAAAATGTGATATAGTTATAAAAAAGCAAAAAAAGTTTATTTGAATGGAGTAATTATGTCAATAACAAAAGCAAAAAAGAATCAAATAATAGATTATATGTTAGAAAAAATATCAAATAAAAGTGATGTGGTAGGTAAAACAGCGGAAAATTTTATGTTATCTCGTACAACAATATATAGATATTTATTAGAATTGCAGGATAAAAATATAATAAAAAAAGTATCTAGGGGACGATATAAATTAATAGAAAGTACTTATGAATTTGTATATATTAATGATGGAACATTAGAAGAAGATTATATTTATAATAAAGATATAAGTCCGCTAGTGCAACAATTGCCTGAAAATGTAAAAAAGATATGGACATATGCTTTTACAGAAATGTTTAATAATGCAATTGAGCACTCAGGGTCAAAAAAAATTGAATGTTATGTGATTTGTAATTATATAGAAACAACAATAATGATAACAGATTTTGGAGTGGGAATATTTAAAAAGATCAAGGATTATTATAATTATGATTCTATTGATGATGTTATAAGCGAATTATTTAAGGGAAAACTTACAACAGATACAAGCAATCATTCAGGAGAAGGTATCTTCTTTACTTCAAGGCTGATGGATCAGTTTAGTGCAATATCAAGTAAAAGATTTTTTTCACATAATAATCATTTGGAATTTATAGATACGTTAAAAGATGAAGATGATTTGAATATATTGACACACGATAAAGGTACCGTGATATATATGAGATTAGCAAATAGGACTCATAAGGAGTTATTGGAGGTGTTTGATATGTTTTCAGATGTAGATGGAGGATTTAATAAAACAAGCATACCAATGAAAAATGTATTTGGAAATAATTTTCCAGTGTCTAGGTCGCAAGCAAGAAGGCTATATAATAGATTTGAAAAATTTAAAGAAGTTGAGTTGGATTTCAAGGATGTAGATGAAATTGGGCAGGCATTTGCACATGAACTGTTTGTTAAATTTCCGCAAAAAAATCCTAATGTAATAATTAAAGTGTCAAATTCTAATAATAGAATTAATGCAATGATTGAACACGTGAAAAATACAATTTAAAAGATATTAAAGTTTGTCCAATTTGTCCGTGTTCTATATGATAATATATAAATCTGGACAGATGTTAAGAAGCACTGAACTAAGGACTGAAGACAGTCTGCATTTTAATTTCATAATTAGTGTTGTTGAAAACTGACACTAATAACTAAGAAATATGAGATACCCCTCGTAACGGCATTGACATTTAATTGTCAGTGCCGTTTTTTCTTATAATTGTATTATATGCCTGTCCGTTATGTCCGCATAACATATGATATTATTTATATATAGTACATTTAACTTTATGGATAGTGTCATTAGGAGGAGTTATGGAAAATATAAAAAGCAAATTAGAGCAGTATCGTAGTTTGGTAGAGGAAAGCATAGAAGTGGATATAAAAATAAAAAATATTAAAAGAGAGATAGATGAATTAAAAGCATTAGGTGAGGTTATAGATACAGTCACAGGTGGAAATGGTGGGATACAGCATTTTACGATTAAAGGTGTTCCAACGCCAGCGTATACCAATAAATTAAATAGATTACAGCTTAGCTTAATTACCAGGCAGCAGTTGTTAGATAAAATAGAAAGCCAGAAGAATGACATAGAAAGTTTTATATGTAGAATAGAGAATAGTATGATAAGAAGAATGCTGGAATATAGGTATATGGAAGCTATGAAGTGGAGTGAAGTTGCTAAAAAGATGGGAAAGACATATACAGCTGATTATTGCCGTGTAACGTGTGATAGATTTTTAAAGGGATATAATAAATAATTTGTTCGTTTTTTTCGCTAAAAAGATGATAATATTTAAAATGACAGAAATTGGGATGGCAGCTATACGTTTGTGTATAGCTGTTTTTTGATAATAATAAAATGGGGAGAGAGGTGATGAGCGTGACGAATTATGAATTGGCTGAGCAGGACTATATAGCTGGTATGAAATATAAAGAGATTGCTGAAAAATACAATGTAAGTATTAATACTGTTAAGAGCTGGAAAACAAGATATGGATGGCAAAAAAGTGTGCACACAAATGATAAAAAAGTATGCACACAAAAAAGAGATTATAGTGTTGTAAGAAAAGAAGCTGCTGTGACAGAGGTTGAAGACGTATTGGAAAATATGGATTTAACTGATAAACAGCAGCTTTTCTGTTTGTATTTTATAAAGTGTTTTAATGCAACCAAAGCTTATCAGAAAGCCTATGGCTGTAGTTACAATACGGCAGCAGTCGAGGGGTGCCGTCTCCTTAAAAATCCTAAGATAAAAGAATTGATAAGAACTATGAAGCAGGAGAGGTTTACAAAAGATTATCTAACACAGGAAGATATATTCCAAAAATATATGGATATAGCATTTTCAGATGTAGGCGATTATGTGAGATTTGGAAGAAAACAAATGCCGCAGTGGCGTAAAGAAAATGGAGAGTATGTTCCTGTTATAGACCCCAACACAGGAAAGCAAAAGATAATTGAATATAACTATATAGATTTAAAGGAGTCAGAAGAAATTGATACAAGCATATTAGCAGAAGTTTCTGATGGAAAATCAGGAATAAAGGTTAAAATGCAGGACCAGTTAAAGGCTCTTGAGTGGCTTAGCACACATATGGATATGGCCACACTTGAACAAAGAGCAAAGATAGACCTGCTTAGGGCACAAAAAGATAAACTTCAGCAGCCGGATAATGAGGGAGAAGATGAAAGCGTGGTGATTATTAACGATGTCTGAGATTAGAATAAGTGACCTGATAATACCGAAGTACAGGTCATTATTTAACAATAGGCAGTATAAGCACATAATACTTACTTCTGGACGAGCAGGGACTAAATCAAGTTATGCAGCAATAAGAGGAGATTATGAGCTTGTAGCTGGAGAAAAGAGTTCTGTTGTTGTCCTAAGAAAACATCACAACAAGCTTAGAAAAACTGTCTATAAGGAGATGCTTAGAGGTATAAGCAGATTACAAATTCCAAAGAAAAAATTCAGGATAACTAAATCTCCAATGGAAATAACCTATCTTAAAAATGGCAATACAATGTATTTTGCAGGCTCGGATGGTATAGATGACACAAAAGGTATCATCGATGAAGAGAGACCAATAAAACTTGTAATCATAGATGAAGCTACGGAGTTTTTTGATGATGGAGAGGGAGAAGATGAAATACTAAACATAGAAGCTACATTCGCAAGAGGGAATAATGGTGGATTTCAAATGATATATCTGTATAATCCACCGAAAAATCCCAATGCACCTATAAATGAATGGGTAAAAAAGATGGAAAAACGTCCAGACTGTATACATATCCATACAGACTACAGGGATGTACCAGAGGAATGGATAGGAAAAGATCTGATTGAAACAGCAGAGGCATTGAAAGCGGTAGATGTAAAGCAATACAACTGGATATGGCTTGGGCAATGTGTAGGAATAGAGGAAATTATCTACTATATGTTCAAGCAGGATATGATAGTACAGCCGCAAAGAGCTGCATATCCAATAGCAATAGGAATTGATTATGGACAGATGAATGCTACAACATACCAGGCATTTGGACTGGATAAGAGCAAAAAGAAATTCAGAGGGCTTAAAGAATATTATTATTCTGGCCGTGATACAGGTAAACAGAAAAGCCCATCGGAATATGCAGAAGATTTTAAAGAGTTTTTTGAAAATTTACAGGAGATGTATGGAATAAGGACTGCTTATGTATTTATAGATCCTTCTGCAAAAGGTCTGGCAGAGGAAATAAGAAGAAAATGTCCGGTTATAAAAATAGTTGATGCCCAGAATGATGTACAGCTTGGAATAGCAAGAACACAAAAGCTTATGAGCTATGGAATATTAGAAGTAAGTCCGGAACAGGAAAATTTAATACACGAGGCAGGAATATATGAATATGATAAAAAGTCCATAGAGGCGGGTAAAGAAGTACCAGTAAAAACAAATGACCACTGTATGGATGCAATGAGATATGCAGTTATGGGAATGTGGAAGTATGTAAGATACTTTCTTCCTAAGGCAGAACAGGAGGATTAAATAATGGATATAACAAAGTTTTTAGCTGAATTAGGATATGACACAGTAGATAAAGGATTTTACTCTCTTATAGATGTGTGGAAGAGCTGGTACAGGTCTAAAGTGGCAAGGTTCCACACATACAGAGTGTATTCCGGTAACAGCTATATAAAATGTAAAAGAAATGCTATGGGAATGGCAAAGAAGGTTGCGGAGGATATTGCAGATATGCTGCTCAATGAGCACGTTAATATAACAATAGCAGATGAGGCAACAGATGAATTTGTTAAAAAAGTTCTTAGCAGTAATAACTGGCAGCAGATGGGTAATAATTACCAGGAGAAAAAAGCGGCATATGGAACAGTTGCATATGTTCCATATATACAGGATGCCATTGCCAACGAGGAGACAGGTGAGATAGAAAAGGGCACTGGTAATATTAAAATTGACTATATAACAGCAGAAAACATCTATCCATTATCTTGGGAAAATGATTATGTGACAGAGTGTGCATTTGTATTTCCTAAGACATATAAGAACAGAAATTACGCTGTAATACAGATACACATAATTGAAAATGGTGAATATGTAATACATAACCATCTTGTGGAAACAACCAAAGGAGCAGGAACAGAGATAGAATGTTCACGCTGGAAGGATATGCGCCCATTTGCAACATTGATACCGGTTATTAAGACTGGTATGGCAAAGAGACAGTTTGTAATAGACAAGCTTAATATATCTAACAATTATGATGATGATAACCCTATGGGAATAGCAATATATGCAAATGGAATAGACCAGATTAGAGGATGTGATATAGCATTTGACAGTTATGTAAATGAATTTACGCTTGGAAAGAAGCGAATATATACCAGCGAAGATGTTATGCAGGAAGATTTAGAGGGGCATAAGCAATTTGACCCTGATGACGTAATATTTTATAAGCTTGCAGGAGAGAAAATGGAGCACGCTACCCAGCCAATAATAGAAAGCAATATGGCACTTAGGGCAGAGGAACATAATAAAGGCATAAATGATTTCTTAAACATATTGTCGCTTAAATGTGGCTTCGGAACGGAGCATTATAAATTTGAAAATGGAAATATAACTACGGCCACACAGGTTATAAGTGAGAATAGTGATATGTATAGAACTATTAAGAAGCACGAGATTGTATTAGATACTGTGTTAAAGGAGCTTATAACAATAATATGCACTTTAGGAAAGACTATTGGAGCGGCAGTAGATGATGAATCAGAGATACAGATAGACTTTGATGATTCCATTATTGAAGATAAAGAGGCAATAAGAAAAGAAGATAGAAACGATGTGGCTATGGGAGTAATGAGCCTTGAGGAATATAGAGCGAAATATTACGGAGAAACAATAGAAAAAGCAAGACAGAACCTGCCAGATCAGGAGAAAGTATTGGAGTGATAACATATGGCGCTTACATCAGAAGAACTCGAAGAAATGCCCAAGGCAATACAAAGTGCATTTTCGGACCTGGAGCTTAAGATAATAGAAGATTTAGTTGACAGGATAAAAAAGAACAATGAGATAACGGGTACTGGTGAATGGGATATATCCCAGCTTATAAGAATTGGCGAGAGTAAAAAGGTTATTAAGAACTATGTTGCCAAAACATTAAAGCTTACATATTCAGAGATAGAGAATATATTCGGAGATATCTTTGAGACAGGTTATAATAGGGATAACGCTTTGTATATGGCAGTAGGAGCGGACTTTATTGCATATAGGGATAATAAACCTTTACAGCAGTATATAGGCGCTGTAAAGGAACAGACAAAGGGTACATATAAGAATATAACTAATACAATGGGTTTTGTAAGACAGAGGCAGGGGACAAAGACGTGGGTCCCTCTGACAAAGTATTATAAAGATACCCTAAGCAGGGCTGTATTTGAAATAACAAGCGGAGCATTTAGTTATAATCAGGTTATAAAGCGGACTATAAATGAGATGACTAATTCGGGGCTGCGTACAATTGATTATGCAAGTGGAAGGACCAGCAGAATAGAAGTAGCTGCTATGAGGGCAATAAGAACGGCAATAACACAGGTAACAGCAAAAGTAACAGAACAGAATATGGAAAAACTACATACAGATTATGTAGAAGTAAGCTGGCACGCAACTGCAAGACCTACACATCAGGTTTGGCAGGGGCGTGTTTTTAAGTGGAATAGAAATAACGATGCAGATAATAAAACTTCACAATTTGCTAAAAAAACAGACCAACATTACGAAAAGGGATATATAGATAATAACTCGCAGAGGATTGGTTCAAATAGTATAAATTTGCATTATATCAATTCAGAAGCATATGCAGATAAATTTAAAAAAATCAGCAATGATAATGAATTAAATAAGCTGATATATAATAAATCTATAGAGCTATTGAGAAATAATAATAATAGTGATACAGAAGGTTTATGTGTAATAACAGTTCCGAATAAACAGGTATTATTGAATGTAAAAGGTGAAAAAGATGCTATTGGTGTAGAATTGAGTAAAAAACAAAGCAGTATATTAAGAAAATGCAATATGGAAATTATTGGAATACATAATCACCCAACTAATTTATTACCTAATGGTAGTGATTTTACTGCGGCAGGATATAGAAGATATAAGTATGGAATAGTTGTAACACACGATGGAAGAATATATAAGTATTCTGTAGGAAATAGACCATTTTTAGCCTCATTACTAGATAGTAGAATTGACAAGTATTGTTCTAAAGAATATAATTTGAGTATAAGAGAAGCTTATGAGAAAGCGCTAAATGAGTTTAGAAAGGAGTATGGAATATCATGGCAAGAAATAGAATAAGATGTTATAAGGATGTTGTGATACATCATCCTGACTGGACTATTGAGGATTTTGAAAAAGAGGAAGAAAAACTAAAAGAAGAAAGCGATAAGCTAACAGAATGGCCTGAAATTTTATAGCTTATATACTTGCATTGAACAGCCACCAATCTCTTGATTGGTGGTATTTTTATACCCAATTTAGGAAAGGAACATATGCAACATTTAATTGAATACAGGGGAGAAGTCCTGTTAGGAAAAGCTCCTAACGTCCCCGAAAGTGACATTAGACGTGGCGAAAGGCTACGTCTTTTTTAATTGCAGAGACAGGCAGCAATAATAATTATTTAATAAAATTTATAAAATGGCAGTATTTTTATAGTGTATTACATTATGCGTATCTTGCTAAATTTTTAATTATTAATATTTAGATAAAAAAATATAAACTGTAAAAAACACAGGAAATAACAGGGGTTTACAAGGTTAAGAAACTGTGATACTGTGAATTTACGATATATCGAAAAATAATTTAAAAACCTCTTGAATTTTGGCTGACATAATATATATACAATTATGGCAGACAAAACAAGGAGGTGAAAGAGATGTCACCTAAAATAGGTCGTCCAACCAATAACCCCAAAGAAGAAAGAATAACTGTAAGGCTTGATAAGGAGTCATCAGAGATATTGAATGACTACTGTATTCGACAAGATATAGGAAAAGCAGAAGCTATTCGTCAGGGCATAAAAAAATTAAAAGACGACAAAAAAATAGAGTGTTGCACCGCTACGCAAATGATATTGGAGTATTTATGAGACACGACACAATAAAAACTATGACCATTGTGACAAATCAAGGAGATGTACGATATATTTCAAAAGGCGAACATTTTGATTATAATGGAGCGGTTGAATTGATGAGAGAGTGTCAGGAAAAATATAGTGATAATATTAATAAGTGTATTGATTTGTTTTAAAAAAAATGCTATTCTGTTGGCATACAGAGAGGGTAATATTGAGGCAGGAGGTGTTTCAATGGATGGTATATTAGATGGAAAACCGGGAATGACAATTGATGAATTGATTGCATTATTGGAAAAAGGACCAATAAAGGCAGAAAGCAATAATGAAGATAAAGCAGAAATAAAAGAAAACAAGTAACAGCCACCAGTCGAAAGATTGGTGGTATTTTTATACCCAAGTTGCACCGGTGCAACAGAAAGGAGTAATATGTCAGCAGAAGAATATCCAGATTTTGTAAAAACAACAGGCTATGGTGTAGACCCGTTGGGATTGTGCGGTATTAACTGTTATCATAATTTCTGGCCATTTATACCAGGAGTGTCAGTGAGGCTGTATACAGATGAACAGCTTGATAAGATGAATGCCAAAGAGAATGAAAAGAAAGAATTTAATGGAAAAGAATATACAACCTATGAGGCAACACAAAGAATGAGACAGTTAGAAACACTTATGCGTAAGGAGAGGCTTGATGTACATCTTCTTAAAAAGGCAGGAGCTGAAAATGAACAGGTAAAGGAAGCAAGAGCCAGATATAGAAAGACAAGTGCAGAATACAGGGAATTTACAGAAGCTATGGGAATGAAAGAGCAAAGAGAAAGAGTGACAGTAGATGGCCTTGGGAGGGTATAAATGATTAATATAACAATATATGATAATGGGTTTGAAATAGAGGGACACGCGGGGTATGCGCAGAAGGGCAGTGATATAATATGTGCGGCAGTATCGGCACTGAGCCAGACGTGCAGGATAAGTATTACTGAGCTGGCAGGGTATGAACCAGTATGTGAAGAAAAAGACGGCTATATGAAGCTTATGTGTGCAGATGTTAATGAAGTAATAAGAGTATTATTAAAGTCATTTGAACTGGGAATTGAGGCAGTAAATGAAAATTATGCGGGATTTATAAAGATTGTTCGTTTTGTTCGTTAAAAAGGTGATATTATTTAAAATGAAATAAATATAAGAAACAGAGGCAGGGTTTAAGAACCTTGCCTTTTTTCGTACCAAAACGTGTGAGGCAAACACGGGATAACATAGGAGGTTATTGATGAGAAGATTTAATTTACAGCTTTTTGCTGACGGTGGCGAAGAGGGAACTGGTACAACCGGAACAGAAAGACACGAAACAGGATATAGTTTTGAACAGGCAGAGGAAATAGCAACGGCAAGAGCAGAGCGTGCAACAAAGGCGGCATTATCAAGTTATTTCAGACAGCAGGGAATGACTGAAGAGGAAGCACAGGAGGCTTTTAAAGATTACAAGAACAAAAAGGAAGCACAGAAGCCTGATATAGCAGCAGTAACCAAAGAAAGAGATGAGGCTGTATTAAAGGTAAAGGCTTACGAGAATGAGAAGCTTTTAAGACAGAAAAATGTCAGGGAAGATGATATTGATTATGTAACTTATAAGGTTAATCAGATGGTAACAGATAAAGTGGATTTTGGTGCGGCAGCAGATAAATTTTTAAAGGACAATCCACGATATAAGAACACAACAGGATACAGAGTATCTACTGGTGTTCAGAGTGGAAGCGGAGAGACAAGGACCAAAAGTGAACAGATTAGTGATGCACTAAAAGAGGCATTCAGGGCTAGATAAGGAGAATAAGATGAATAGAAACAAGATGAATTTACAGAGATTTGCAACAAACATTGTAAGCAGGAATGATGCAGCAGCATTAATTCCGGAGCAGATAAGCAAGGAGATTATACAGTCGGCGACAGAAAGCAGTACAGTTCTTCAGCTTGGAAAGCGACTTCCCAATATGACCAGCAATAAAACAAGTATGCCAGTATTAGATATGCTTCCAGTAGCGTATTTTGTTAATGGAGAACCAGGAACAAAGCAGACTACAAAGCAGGCCTGGGCTAATAAGTATATATATGCAGAAGAGATTGCGGTAATCGTTCCTATACCGGAAGCGGTATTAGATGATGCTGATTATGACTTATGGGCAGAGATTAAGCCAAGAATTGCAGAAGCTTTTGGCAATAAGATTGATGGAGCGGTTCTTTTTGGAGTTGATAAACCAACAACTTGGAGAGATGATATTGTAACAACAGCTAAGACAGCAGGAGCAAAGACAACATTAACAAGTGATCTGTATACGGATATTATGGCAGAAGGCGGTGTTATAGCCAATATTGAGGCTAGTGGTTATCTTCCAACAGGAGCAATTGCGGATGTGACAATGAGAGCGAAGCTCAGGGGCTTAAGAGATAATAATGGAGTTCCGCTTTTTAAATCAGATATGCAGGGGGCAACTAATTACGCATTAGATGGTAATCCTATGTATTTCCCTCTTAATGGTGCATATGATGTAAGCAAGGCATTAATGATAAGCGGAGATTTTAACCAGCTTGTATATTCTGTAAGACAGGATATAACATATAAGATATTTACAGAAGGTGTAATTCAGGACCCATCCACTAAGGAAATTGTATATAATCTTATGCAGAATGATATGGTTGCACTTCGTGCAGTTATGCGACTTGGCTGGGAGCTTCCTAATCCAGTTAACAGAATAAAAGGTGATAAGAGTAAGAGATGTCCATTCTCTATTCTTGTATCTGAATAATATGGAGGCACTAATGAGTTACGCAGATTATGAATATTATAATAACGAATATTTACTTGGAAAAGCGGCACTTATTAGTGCCGCTGATTTTAATTATTATGAAGCAAAGGCGGCAGGAAAGGTAGACTATTATACATTTGGAAGGTTAAAGACATCTACGGATATACCGGAAGAAGTAAAAAAGTGCGTATGTGATATAGCAGAGAAATTACACGAATATGATAAAGCAGTTAAGGGCATAACATCTGAAAAGGTGGGAGATTACTCTGTGTCATACGAAAGTAAAGCAGTGCAGAAAGATAATTGTGATAATGAGATTAAAGACTGTATAAAGAATTATCTTTCACATACAGGATTGTTAAGCCGTATTCCTGCTGGGAGGTGTATGTATGAAATATAAAGTTACAGCCCCACTTGGCATAACTGAAAGATTATATGGAATTGATTTTAAGAACGGCATAGGAATAACTAATAATGATTATGCAGTTAAGGTTTTAAAGGAAAAAGGATATGCAGTTGAGGAGCTTAAGGCAGAAAAGGAAAAGGTGAGCGAAGATGTACACTAATGCAAGTGTTACTTATTATTCGCATACAGATATAGGCTTTCTGCGGCATTATATAGAAGATGTATTTGTAATGAGTGATACACAGGATAGTGTAAGCAAGGACGGAAGCACCAGAAATGACAACTTAAAGATATACATTCCAGCAGAACAGGCTAAAGGAATTGTATTCAAAGTTAAAGATTTAGTTGTTAAGGGACTGTGTGAGGTTGAATTTGACAATCAGTCAGATAAGGGAATATCAGACAGCCTGAAAGAATTAAAACGCAGTACAAGGGTGTATGAAGTATATCAGGTTACAGAGAAATTGTACGGCAGTAAGAATATGCAGCACATAGAATTGGCAGGAAGGTGATTATATGCACTTTACAATCCACGGAAATATGAATATATCCCTGAAAGACTTTGCAAGGAAAAGAAAAGGGCTTCAAAGGGGTGGACCTGTACAGAAGTTCATTGACAACGAAGTTATGAAGCAGATGTCACCAATGATGCCGAGGGCTTCAGGAACAATGATACAGAGTATGATTACAAATACAGTTATTGGTTCAGGATATGTTAATGTCAATGTTCCATATGCACGATTTACATATTATGGAAAAGTTATGATATATGAGCCGACTGGAAGCACATATGCACCAAAAGATGGGAAAAAGATAGTAACACAGACTGATTTAAAGTATCAGGAAGCGCCAACACGAGGAGCTTTTTATTTTGAGAGAATGAAAAAGGCAAAGAGAGCACAGATACTTAAAGGAGCACAGGAGATAGCCAATAAATTATGACAATATTAGAGATTACAAAGCAGATAATTAATGAATACCCGCACATAGAAGAATTTACTAATAATATCCACTATGATTTCTCAGATGATACTGAGGGCGAGGCAGGATTGTATATTGCTGGTGACAGAAAAATATCTGAGGATGTACTGGGTAATCAGATGAGGCAGAGTGATATGATTATGTACGCTACCTGTCAGGCGGCATCTGACTATGACAGATTAAATAACAGTAATTTCCTAAGCAATTTATCCTGGTATCTTGAGAATGTTGAGCAGGGTGCATACGAGGTGACTATAGGAGATGATAACAATGTTAAAAAGGGGAAGCTTGAACAGATAAGCTGTTCCAACGCAATGCTTATAGCTTATCTTACAGATGAACTTACAGGACCTGTAAGATATCAGTTACAGATAACAGCACAGTATAGAATTGATAATTAGGAGGAAAGCAAATGAATAAAGACGGAATGAACCTGCAAAGATTTGGACAGGAAGGTGTAGGCAAGTTAAAGAGAAGCCATCTTTTACATTATATTGATGCCTCATTCGGAGGCACAGATCCAGTATGGTATCTGATAGGAAAAGACGTGGAGGATATGAGTGTGGAATTAAATCCGGATACAGAAACCAAGAAAAATATCCTTGATGAAACATCTGTACAGGATAATGGCTATGAGCCAAGCATAGAAGTAGATACATACTATGCCAATACAGAGGACAGTATATATCCAAAGCTTAAGGATATTGCTATGAACAGGCTTACAGGAGATGACTGTAAAACAAAAATTCTTGAAATCATCGTTGATAAGAAAACAGGACCATTTGATGCGTGGACGGAAGATGTTGTGGTTAAGCCTACAAGCTATGGTGGAAAGACAGGTGGTGTGGCAATTCCATATACAATAAGCCTTAATGGCAACAGAAAACAGGGCACAGTCACAATGAACGATAAGACACCAACATTTGCAACAGTATAAGGAGATATAAAGTATGTCTAATATTGAAAATTTATCATTTGATGAAGGACTTAAAAGTTATAAGATAAATGGCGACCCTAACAGAATATTAAGGTTTAACCCCGGTGATGTGAATATCCTTACAAGGTATAAAGAGGTTGTAAATAATCTTAATAATATAGCAAAGGAGCTTCCTGATGCAAAGATTAAGCCAGATGGAACAGCAGAGGATAATGCAGAGATAGTAGGAGCACAGCTTACAGCATTTAATGAGGCACTTAAGAAACAGATAAATTATCTGTTTAATGCAGATGCGTATGATGTTTTATTTGCTGGACAGAGTCCTTTGTGCAGAGTAGGCACAGGGCGAAAGCTTCTGTGTGAAGAAATAATTGAAAAGCTTGGAAGATTAATTGGTGATGAGTGTGGAGAAACTGTTGACAATGTAAATCTTCGTGTAAGTAAGTATACTGCTGAGTACGAAGGTAACAGAGAGTACCGCAGAAATAAAAATAAGCAGTATAGGAAAAGTAAAAATTACAAGAAATTCCGTGGGGTATAAACTATGAAGGGTCTGCCAACAGAGCTTGAAGTTAATAAAAAAAGATATAGGATACGGTCTGATTACAGGGATATATTAAAAATAATACAGGCTTACAATGATCCGGAGCTTGAGGAAAAAGAAAAGTGCTATGTTGCATTAAAGATATTATATATAAACTTTGAAGGTATCCCAGAAAAAGATATAGAAGAGGCATACAGGAAGGCTGTATGGTTTATTGACTGTGGTGAACAATACACCGAAAAGACTGCACAGGAATTGCGCTTGATGGACTGGGAACACGATGAGTCTATTGTAATTCCGGCAATTAACCGAGTGGCTGGCAGAGAAGTAAGAACAGCCCAATATATACATTGGTGGACGTTTATCGGCTTATATATGGAAATTGGAGAGTGTGTGTTTAGCGAGGTTGTATATATAAGGCAGAAGCTGGCAAAGCACGAAAAGCTGGAAAAATATGAAAAAGCCTTCTATAGAGCTAACAAAGATATGATAGATCTGCCAGTAATAAAAGATAAGGAAGAACTTGAAGAGGACGAATTTATAAAAAATATGTTTGGATAGAGGACTGTATGACAGCCCTCTATTTTTTGTATGGAGGGCTTAAATGAGTGATGATGAGAGGAAGATAAGCTTTGATACTGGAATTAATCTTGACGGCCTGGATAACGATACAAAAGAACTTAAAAGTATGGCTAATGATATAGCCCGGACAATCGAAAATATGGGAAAAGATATAGAGGATAATGTATCTGGCATAAATATGGACAGTATACAAAGCTCTATGCAGGACCTTACAGCAGAAGCAATAAAATCAGCACAGGCAATGCTAAAAGTAAACCAGATGATTAACAAGTTAGATGATGTTACAGGTCCTAAAGCCATACTGGATTCCATTAAAGAATATGAAAAAGAGCTTGAAAAGCTTCAGGAAAGAATGGCGGGATATTCCCAATTTGATATAGATGGACAGTCAGATGTTTATAAGCAGGATAAGGAAAGTATAGAGGAGTTAAGAAATTCCATAAATGCTGCAAAAGATGATTTAAGAAATTATTATATGCAGCAGGAAGCAGAAAAAATAGCAATTGATAATCTGAAGCAGAAAGCAAAGGATAAGGCAGCCGCAGAGAAAACAGCGGCAAGGGAAGCGGCAGAAGCAGTAAAACAGTCCGCAAAGGAAAAGGCATTAGCGGAGAAGCAGGCAGCAGAGGAAGAAAAGCGGGCGCAGGAAGAGGTTGCAGCTGCGCAGGAGAAATCCATAGCAAGAAAAAAGAAACTGGGCAGTGTTTGTAAAATGCTTGGCTCACAGATAGGAAAAGTTGCAGGAAAAGCAATTGGAATGGGCGGAGCAATGAGCAAAGCCGATAGCAGAACACAAAAGATAAGTGGAAGCTTAAAGAAATTAGCGGGCATTGCAAAGACAGCACTTGTATTTAATGTTATAAGAAAAGGCTTAGATGCCTTAAGAGAACAGTTTGGAACAATGCTTAAAGCTAATGCTGAATTTAGTTCCTCTCTGGCAGTTGTTAAAGGTAATCTTGCAGTAGCTTTTCAGCCAATATACGAAGCGGCTATGCCATATATTAATATGCTTATGCAGGGGCTTAAGACACTTACCAATCAGCTTGCAGTATTTACTAATACGCTTTTTGGAAAGACGATAAGCGCAAGCACACAAGCAGCTAAAGCAATGAATAAACAGGCAGCGGCGGCAAAGAAAGTGGGAAAGGAAACACAGAAAGCCGTAGCCAATATTGATGAGTTTAATATATTGTCAGATAACAGCTCATCATCTGACAGTGGAACAGCAATAAAATATGATGTAACAGAGTCTACAGGAGCTTCTGATTTTGCCAATATGTTAAAACAGGCTTGGGAAAATCAGGATTTTACTGATGTTGGTGTTCTGATAGGGCAGAAAATAACTAATATGTTGCAGGGAATTAACTGGGATGAAGTGTATAGCAATGCTTCCAGAGTGGCTATAAGCTTTGCAACATTTTTTAATGGGCTGGCAGATGGAATTGACTGGAATGTAATAGGACAGACTGTGGCAGGAGGTCTTAATACAGCACTTATATTTACAGATACATTTTTAACAAATTTTAATTTTCTAAGTTTTGGAGAGAAGATAGGAAGTGGACTTACATCTGCTATATCAACAATCCAGTGGGATTTGTTAGGAAAGTCTTTAGCAGATATTCTTAATGGTGCATTTGACTGGATATATGGTTTCCTGTCCACATTTGATTGGACATTGCTAGGTTCATCATTGGCATCAAGCATATCTAACTTTTTTAATACAACTAATTGGAGAGAATTGGGTGTTGATGTTTCCTCGCTTGTTATAGGGATTGTAGATATGCTTACGGAGTTCTTAAGGGATACAGACTGGCTTGGTGTCGCAAACGCTGTTTTTGATGTCATAAAGGGCATTGATTGGGGCGGAGTAATAAGAACTTTAATTGAAGTGATTGTAACGGCATTTCTTGCACTTCTTACATTGATATTTGATGTAGGACTTAATATTGGAGAAATGCTTATAGAGGGTCTTAAAGGCGGAATTGTAAACCTTATTAAAAATATAGGACTTTGGCTTTATAACAATTTAGTTAAGCCAATAATAGATGCTGTGTGTAATTTCTTTGGCATACATAGTCCTTCTACAGTATTTGCAGATATAGGACAGTTCCTTATAAAAGGACTGATGAATGGTGTGTCAGGTATGCTGGGTTCTGTAAGACAGGGCTTTACAAAGCTGGTAGACACGATAATAGCACCATTCAGGAATCTGGGTTCAACACTTAAAAATATATTCAGCAATGCCTGGCAGCACGTATTGAATATATTTTCCGCTACAAGTTTTGCAGGAGTAGCCTCTAATATAGGAACAACCTTTAAAAATATAATTAATAGATTAATATCTGGAATTAATAATGTGGTTTCAAAACCATTCCAGACACTTAGCAGTGCATTTGTAGCACTTAAAAAAGTGGATATTTTAGGAGGCCACCCGTTTGGCTTTCTGCCTAATATACAAGCCCCACAGATACCATTTTTGGCAAAGGGTGCTGTTATACCAGCTAATAGTCCATTTGTGGCTGTATTAGGAGACCAGAGGAGTGGAAATAACATAGAAGCTCCAGAAGGACTTATAAGACAGATTATGAGAGATGAACTTGCAGGGCTGACAGATGGACAGAGAACAGAGGTAGTTGTATCTCTAAAGGGAGAGATGGCTAAGTTCTTCCAGGCATTTGTAGAGGAATACAAAAAAGAGCGAGATAAGACTGGCAAAGATCCTATTTTAGGAATATAAGGAGATATTTATGGCGAAGTTCAGACCTATTTTAATATTGGCAGGGGTAGAGTTACCCCTGCCTGATTCATATTCACAGACTATTGCAGATTTGAGCAGTACACAGACAGGAAGGACACTGGATGGAAGGGCACACAAAGATGTTATAGCAGTTAAAGATACTATCCCACTCAAGTGGAGCAGACTTGAGTGGGAAAAGGCGGCAGAAATAGCAAATGCAGTTGACGGCATAGAATATGCGGTGATGCAGTATATGGATGTAAGAAATCCATATGAGATGACAAAGACAGAAGTGTATGTTGGAGATAGAAAAGCTGAGTTTGTTGAAGCTGATACAGATGGTAAAGTCTATTGGAGTTTAGAGTTCAGCAGAATAGAGGTATAAGTATGTTAAATGTAGAAAGAAATGGAAGAGACAGTGCAAGAGTTGAAATACATCTTGTTAATGGTCAAGTGATATATGCAGATGAAAAAAGAGTTATGAGTGACGGCATTAAAATCGAAGATACAGCAAGTGAAAGCAGCAATTTTAGTATTGGCTTTGTAAGTTGTAAAGTTCTTACATTACAGCTTATGAATTATGACCAGAATTACAATACTAATAATTGCACTGGTGCAACAGTTATTCCATACATAATAAATAATGGAAGAGAGTACAAAAAAGGGCAGTATAAGGTTTATTCAAGTAAATATGATAATGGATTGCTTAATTTAACCTGTTATGACAATGTGAGAGAGCTTGATAAAAGCATAGATGCAAGTAAATTTACTTTGCCTTGTACATATGCACAGGCATTAAAAACAGCAGTGGAAAGCTGTGGACTTACATTGGCAAATACTAAATTTACTAATTATGATTTAATGCTTACGGAACTGGATAACAGCATATCTACATACAGGCAGTTAGCTGGATATATAATGCAATGTGCCGGCAGTGTGCTTAAGGCTAATACCGAAGGCATTATAACAATAAATGATTATAAAAAGGTGTTCAAAAGCGGAGATAATCTTGATGGCGGTAATTTAACAAATTATAACTCTGGGGATACAGCAGACGGTGGTAATTTTACTGATTATAACTCCGGAGATACTTTTGATGGTGGAGCTTTTGGAGACAGAAAAGATATAGAGTTTAAATATGATATATCAGATTTAGCGGCGGATACAGAAGATACAATAATTACAGGTGTGGCCACAACATTAAATGATGTTAGCTATATTGCGGGTACAGAAGGATACATATTAGAAATTTCCCATAATCCGCTGATAAATGAAGATAATGTAAATACAATTTTAAGTGTATTAAAAACTAAATACGAAGATATGAGGTTCAGAAAGCTAAGCGGAAAAGTAAGGTCGGATTTCAGGCTGGAGTCTATGGATCCGTTATGTGTGGAAGACTATAAAGGTAATGCTTATGACTGCTATTTAACAAGGCTTACTTATACAATTGGAGACTATACAGATATTAGCTGTGACTGTAAGACAAAGGAGGAAACGGAAATATCTGGCAATTCTACAGTTACAAAAATATTAAAAATGGCAGAGTCGAGTGCAGATAAGAAAGTTGAGCAGGAGAAGAATGTAAGAGAAAAGGCATTGGCAGAGCTGACAGAGAAGCTTAGCAAAAATACAGGATTGTATTATACAGCGCAGGAAGCAGAAGGAGGCGGATATATATATTATACACACGATAAAAAGACCCTTGCAGAGAGTACATTTATAACAAAATGGACAGCGGAAGCAATAGGAATAAGTATGGATGGAGGAAAGACTTATCCATATGGATTTACTGTTACAGCAAAAGTAATTATGGATATAATTGCGGCTAATAAAGTATCTGCGACATATATAGAGGGAGGAATATTAAAGCTAGGTGGACAGGATAATACACACGGAGCAATAAATATATTAAATGCTAAGGGAGAGCTTATAGGTTCCTGGGGAGCAAATGGAGTAGATGCCCAAAAAGGTTTTATTGGTGGCTGGAGCATAGAAAATGGAATGTTAAAAAGAACCACAGAGGCATATATACCACCTAATAAAAAAGTTCTGGATACATTGTCATATGTAATAAGAGCTGATGCAGCAAATACATTAGATAAAAATTTATATGATTTTAACGGTAATGGTCAGATAGATATGTATGATTTTGTATATGTAAAAAGGGTACTTAATGGACTAACAGAGTTTAGTAAAGACACTTGTGCTATTGCTAAGACGAGCACAGTTACAATAACAATAAATCCTTACAGTACTAAAGAAATGATTTCAATATATGGAACTGATATGTGGGGCCAAGAAAGAAAAACAATAATGGGAATACAGGATTTACAGATAGATAAAGTAAAGTCTGACAGCGTAGAAGCTGGTGAATTTAAACTTAATAAAGATTACGAACATCCTGATATTGGTGGAGTTACAAATGTAATCACTATGGGAGATAACAGTAAATCTTATATAGGAAGCCAGGATGGTACGGCAATACTCGGAAACTCAGTTGGATACGAGTTGAGATTGCAGACAGATGGCAATTTAGTTTTGTATAACACAAGTGGCATAGCAGTATGGAGTTCAGGAACAGCAAGAGGATAATGATATGGGAATATATGTAAGAAGAGGAATGGAAGCGGATTTTGATCCGGAAAAAATGAAGCCCGGAGAATGGGCAGTAAGTATTAACAGCGATAGAAAAAAGCAGAAAATATGGATGTGTTTTGCACCCGGTGTAGTAAAAAGAATGGGTACATATGAGGATTTCGTTGACCAGATTGAGAATGCAACAGATGAGATAAAGCAGAAATACATAACAGCTTTTAGCGAGATTTTAAAACAAATAGAAGATGACAAAAATGTTGTAGATGAGGAATACCAGTATGTTGTGTCATTTAAGAAAGCAATTGACAATACTTATATACCTCAAATAACAGCATATGCCAATGCGGCGGCAAGCAGTGCCAAATCAGCGGCGACATCAGAAAGCAATGCCAATACATATAAGACGAATGCGGCTTCTAGTGCCAGTGCGGCGGCAAGCAGTGCCAAATCAGCGGCGACATCAGAAAGCAATGCCAATACATATAAGACGAATGCGGCTTCTAGTGCTAGTGCGGCGGCAAGCAGTGCCAAATTAGCAGCGACATCAGAAAGCAATGCCAATACATATAAGACGAATGCGGCTTCTAGTGCCAGTGCGGCGGCAAGCAGTGCCAAATCAGCGGCGACATCAGAAAGTAATGCTAATACATATAAGACAAATGCAGCTTCTAGTGCTAATACAGCAGAAACTGCAAGGACAGCGGCAGAAACTTATAAAAATAATGCACAGACATATATGAATAATGCCAAAAGTTATATGGATGCGGCCAAAACAGCAGCGGCTTCTATCACAGGAGCATTAAAGCCTAAAGGAACAGTTACGTTCGCTAATCTTCCGAATATAAGCAGTGTTGAATCTGGTGCTATGTATAACATCAGTACAGCATTTACATCTGTTGAAAAGTTATTTAAAGACGGAGGAAAAATACAGTACCCAGCGGGAACTAATGTGTATAAAACGGAGGATGGAATGTGGGACTGCTTAGGTGGAGAACTAAGCGATTACCTTATGAAAGCGGATATTGATACAGCGGTAGAGGAAGCAATGCCAGATTACACTACAAGTTCAAGTTTGCAGGAATTGGTATCTGGAGAGAGCGTTAAATCTGCATTGGGAAAGATAAAAACAGCGGTTAAGAATGTAATAACGATAGTTAAATTACTAGGCAATACGGATATAAGCAAAATAGGGAATGGAACTGTGACTGGAGCGATAAGTAAGAATGCTACTACAATTAATAATGTTATAAATAAGCAGGCAACGGATTTAAAGAGTACTAATACAAAAATTGATGAGGTTACAACAACAGCTGCGGCAAATAAGAAATTGTTGGGTAGTACAAGCATAAGTAGTATAGGAAATGGTACGGTAACGGATGCTATAAGTACACTAAACAGCAATTTCGGCAATATATCACAAAAAATATACTCAAAGGACTTAGAAGCTGTCACGGTGGATATTAGCAATAAAACAAGACTTAAGATTTCTTTCGTGACTGAACACGGATTTTGTCTTGTTTTCGGAGAGGCTAATCATACGGCCTTTGGTTATATTGTAACTTATACAGATTGCATAGAGTTAAAGGGCGGTTATAAAACCGAAAGGTATGGAAACACCTGGATGATAACACTTGGAAATTGGGCAACTGCAACTATAATAAGAGGCAGTATTGCTGGTATGGTTGTTGATGTCGATTAATCTACTATAAGATTTAATATCTTATAAGCTCTTTGTCCATTACCCAAAAGATAACCTGTATAAATAGCATCACTACAAAATACATATACCAAAATATCTCCATTTATATTTTGACCAAGAGTTATGCCGTATTGTTTTCCACTCCAGCCGCCTTGGATACAAAAAACGCCTTGACTATTTTTCGATTTAATTAATACAATTTTTTTATCGACTAGTCCTTTCCAGCTATCGGCTTTGGTATCATCGAAGCCTAAATTAATTATAGCAATATTGCTGTTTAGTAAACATATAGTTAAATTAATTAGATTAGAAAATTCTAGGTGTAGCTACATAGTAGTTATGCCTATTAAGCATACACTTTTGCACTGTTTTACAGTGCTTTATAAAACATAAAAATTAGGAGAAGAAACAATGAAAATGATTAGAGCACCCAATAAGTAAAATTAAAGTAAATATATATAAATAAGGAGGAAACAAATGGAAAGAGCGAAAACAATTATAGTGGCAATATGGAGCATAATAATGAGTGCGTTAGGTATACTTGCAATACCTGTTATGTTATTAATAACCTGTAATATAATAGACTATGCAACAGGTCTTGTAGCTTCAAAGTTCAGAAACCAGGAGCTTGATAGTTATAAAGGAATTAAAGGAATGGCAAAGAAAATATGTATGTGGCTATTAGTAGGAGTTGGTGTCATTGTAGACCAGCTCCTTTCTTATTCAGCGGATGTTGTTGGAATAACATTGCCATTTACATTTTTAGTTGCTTGCATAGTGGCAATATGGCTGATTTGCAATGAAATTATATCTATATTAGAAAACATCAATGATATAGGTGTTACACTTCCACCATTTTTACAGCCGATTGTAAGCAATCTTAAGAGTCAGGTGGAAAAGAAAGCAGAATTAGAAAATATTAAAGATAAAAATGAAAGCGAGGAATAGTTATGAAAAGAGGAATAGACATAAGCAGACATCAGGGAAATCTTGATTTTGATTACATTAAGGAGAATTTTGATTTTGTTATAATCCGTTGTGCCTATGGCAGTGACTTAAGCGAGGATGACAGCGAGTGCAGACAGTGTGATTCTATGGCACAGACATATATAGATGAATGCAAGAAGAGAGGTATTCCATATGGACTTTATCTATATCAGTATGCTGGCAACAATGATGAATCGTTAAGCGAAGCTGCACATATCAGGGAATGGTATAATAAATGTAATCCAACAATGGGATTGTATCTTGATATCGAGGATGCAGACCGATACAAGGCTGAAAATGGCATTGATTATCATTATACACAGGAGCTTGCACTTGTATGGCTTGATGCATTATCAGACATAACTGCAAAGGGTATCTATGCAAGCCATAGTTGGTTAAATGATTATATGAACGTAGATGAACTTATAGAACACGGTGCCCTTATCTGGGAAGCTCATTGGGATGATAATGGTGAGATCTGTGAAGATAAATTTGCTATGTCACAGGAAAGCAGTGATTATTATCTTAATGATGGCACAAGAGTAGATTATGACATTATGCGTGACGAGTTATTTGACAGACTTATACAGGCTAATGAGTATGATCACAGGAATGATAATTTTGATTCAGATGATAATATCAGTGCTGATGAGACAGATACAGAGCATTTACAGTATCAGATAGGAGATTATGTTGAGTATAATGCAATATATGCTTCATCAACATCAGAATCAGGACTTACACCATCACAGGGATTTAATAGTGGAACAATCACAAGGGTTATTCCTTGGGCGGCCAATCCTTACTTAATCAATGATGGAACAGGTTGGGTCAACGATGGTTGTATTATATCAAGCGACAATTCGAATGGTGAAGGCTGTGATAATACAGATATAAAAGTTGGAGATAAAGTAAGAGTTATTCTTAATGTCGATTATGACACTGACCGAGCATTTAACATTTACTATGATGAATATGATGTTATTCAGATTAATGGTGATCGAGCAGTAATTGGTATTGGCAATACAGTAACAAGTGCAATAGATGTACATAATATCGAAAGAATATAATGCTATTGTATATTTAAAAACACTATGATAATATACCTATATAAATAAGAAGGGAAACTGTATACCTTATTGAAGTATGGTCCACCATATTGACTGATTATCATAGCCGCCAGAGTAGGGTTCGTCTGTTTTATTTTAATAGGGTATTCAAGTCGTTTTTCATAATTCCACATATCAGCAGCCCTCCATTTCCCAAGGCATTGGAGTTGCTACCCACATCCAGTAATTGTCGTTGGAAATGTGTAATTTATCGAGAGGTCCATAATAATCTGCGTACTGTGTCATATAATCGCAGTATTTATCTTTAATCTGTGCATAATATTCAATTGCTTCAAGGTCATCGGGGTGAGTATCAAGGTAGAGATTGACTTCTGTTAGTACAAATCCCAGTTCATAAATATTCTGCATAAGCCCACGTTTGTCGGCTGTTAAAGCACAGCTGGACTGTCTGGTTGGAGTGAGGGCACTGTTGGAATTGCCGCTGTTGCACAGATTGTTATTGTAATTGCGGTTGTTATTACAGCTATTATTAGAATAGCCATTATTGCAATTCTGCTGGCAATTGCAGGAAGACCTCTGGTTCATAGATGGCTGGTTAGTCATATTATTCATACTCTGCCTCCTGCAAAAGGTTTGGATAATACAGGAAATAAAGTTCCACATTTAAGGGCTTTGCAAGGGTCATACAAATCTCCCCATTTCTGCCACGGTACATAACACATAGCAATCGCCCACGTATTCTGCATTCTCATAATCGAAAAAACTCCATATATTAAACTTATTAGTATTATATGTGGAAAATGACTTGATGCTACTATATGTAATTATATTGAATTTGACATATAATATGAGATTAAATATAATATTTGCATAACCTAACGGTAACAAAAGTGATAATAGAGCTGGATATAATAGAATTCGGCTAATTGTAGATTGATAGAGATACATTAATTGTATGCGGCTATGCTATAGGAGTAATTTCTACTGATTGTAGATTAAAGAGGTTAGGTTGTTAAATAACACGAAAGTGTTATTTTTTTAATTTACAAATAAAATAATTTAACACCTCTTTACAAAAAATACGAAAGGTGTTATTGTAAAAATATAAATGGCACTATTGTAATAATCAGAAATAATATATTTTTAAGCAATTATATATTCATTAATATTTATTAAGAAATCAGAGGAGGTACATCAATGAACAAAGCGGCAGACAATTATACAGGTGGTAATTACGATGAATTTATAGCGTTATCCAAAGTACAGAAGACTTTAAGAAATGAACTAAAGCCAACTCCATTTACAGCAGAACATATCAAGCAGAGGGGAATTATCTCAGAGGATGAATATAGAGCACAACAGAGTCTGGAGTTAAAGAAGATAGCTGATGAATATTATAGGAATTATATTACACACAAGTTAAATGGCATCAATAATCTGGATTTTTATAATTTATTTGATGCAATAGAAGAAAAATATAAGAAGAATGATAAAGACAACAGAGATAAGCTGGATTTGGTGGAAAAATCAAAGCGAGGAGAGATAGCTAAACTGTTATCAGCAGATGATAATTTTAAATCAATGTTTGAAGCCAAATTGATAACAAAGCTTCTTCCTGATTATGTGGAACAGAATTATATCGATGAAGATAAGGAGAAAGCACTTGAAACAATTGCGCTTTTTAAAGGCTTTACTACATATTTTACCGATTATTTTAATATAAGAAAAAATATGTTTAAAGAAAATGGAGGAGCATCATCTATATGCTATAGGATTGTTAATGTTAATGCTTCGATATTTTACGATAATTTGAAGACATTTATGTGTATAAAGGAAAAAGCCGAAACCGAAATTGCGCTAATTGAAGAAGAATTAACAGAGTTGCTTGATAGCTGGAGATTAGAGCATATTTTTTCTGAGGATTATTATAATGAGCTGCTTGCGCAGAAGGGCATAGATTATTACAATCAGATATGTGGGGATGTCAACAAACATATGAATTTGTACTGCCAGCAGAATAAGCTTAAAGCTAATGTATTTAAGATGACGAAGCTTCAAAAACAGATAATGGGTATATCAGAAAAGGCATTTGAAATTCCTCCAATGTATCAGAATGATGAAGAAGTGTATGCTTCATTTAATGAATTTATTAGCAGGCTCGAAGAAGTTAAGCTGACAGACAGGCTTAGAAATATTTTGCAGAACATTAATATATATAATACAGCAAAGATTTATATTAATGCCAGATATTATACAAATGTGTCAACTTATGTATATGGCGGTTGGGGCGTGATAGAGTCAGCTATAGAACGATATTTATGTAATACAATAGCAGGAAAAGGTCAAAGCAAAGTTAAGAAAATAGAAAATGCTAAGAAAGATAATAAATTTATGAGCGTTAAAGAACTGGATAGTATCGTGGCAGAGTATGAGCCAGATTATTTTAATGCTCCATATATTGATGATGACGATAATGCAGTTAAGGCTTTCGGTGGACAGGGTGTGCTTGGCTATTTTAATAAAATGTCGGAGCTGTTAGCAGATGTCAGCCTGTATACAATAGATTATAATTCTGATGACAGTCTTATAGAGAATAAGGAAAGTGCGCTTAGAATAAAAAAACAGCTGGATGATATAATGTCGTTATATCACTGGTTACAGACATTTATTATAGATGAAGTCGTAGAAAAAGATAACGCATTTTATGCTGAGCTGGAAGATATATGCTGTGAATTGGAAAATGTGGTAACACTGTATGACAGAATTCGCAATTATGTTACTAAGAAGCCTTACAGCACACAGAAGTTCAAGCTTAATTTTGCTTCACCAACACTTGCTGCTGGCTGGTCAAGGAGTAAGGAATTTGATAATAATGCAATAATATTGCTTAGGAACAACAAATATTATATAGCGATATTTAATGTGAATAATAAGCCTGATAAACAGATAATAAAAGGTAGTGAAGAGCAGCGATTATCGACAGATTATAAAAAAATGGTATATAATCTCCTGCCTGGTCCTAATAAGATGATTCCTAAGGTATTTATTAAATCTGATACAGGAAAAAGAGATTATAACCCATCATCATATATATTAGAAGGATATGAGAAGAACAGGCATATCAAATCAAGTGGTAATTTTGATATTAATTACTGCCATGATTTAATAGATTATTATAAAGCGTGTATAAATAAACATCCTGAATGGAAGAATTATGGATTCAAATTCGAGGAAACTACTCAATATAATGATATAGGCCAGTTCTATAAAGATGTTGAGAAGCAAGGATACTCAATTTCGTGGGTATATATAAGTGAAGCAGATATTAACAGGCTTGATGAGGAAGGGAAAATATATCTATTTGAGATATATAATAAAGATTTATCATCGCATAGTACAGGAAAAGACAATCTTCATACAATGTATCTAAAGAACATATTTAGTGAGGATAACCTTAAGAATATCTGCATTGAATTAAATGGTAATGCTGAGCTTTTCTATCGTAAATCGAGTATGAAAAGAAATATAACTCATAAGAAAGATACAGTTCTTGTTAATAAGACGTATATTAATGAAGCTGGAGTAGGGGTATCTTTAACTGATGAGGATTATATAAAAGTTTATAATTATTATAATAATGATTATGTTATTGATGTAGAAAAAGATAAAAAACTTGTTGAAATACTTGAAAGAATCGGACATCGTAAGAACCCAATAGATATTATTAAAGATAAGAGATATACAGAAGATAAATATTTCCTTCATCTTCCAATAACAATTAATTATGGAGTAGATGACGAAAATATTAATGCTAAGATGATTGAATACATAGCTAAGCATAATAATATGAATGTTATTGGAATAGATCGTGGCGAGAGAAATCTTATATACATTTCTGTCATTAATAATAAAGGAAATATTATAGAACAGAAATCATTTAATCTTGTCAATAGTTATGACTATAAGAATAAACTTAAAAATATGGAAAAGACAAGAGATAATGCAAGAAAGAACTGGCAGGAAATAGGTAAGATTAAAGATGTTAAAAGTGGTTATCTGTCAGGCGTTATATCTAAGATAGCAAGAATGGTAATTGATTATAATGCAATAATTGTAATGGAAGATTTAAACAAAGGCTTTAAGAGAGGAAGATTTAAGGTTGAACGTCAGGTGTATCAGAAATTTGAGAATATGCTGATTAGTAAACTTAATTATCTTGTATTTAAAGAGAGAAAAGCTGATGAGAACGGAGGAATATTAAGGGGATATCAGCTTACATATATTCCTAAAAGCATAAAAAATGTTGGAAAGCAGTGCGGCTGTATATTCTATGTGCCAGCCGCTTATACATCAAAGATAGACCCAGCCACAGGATTTATTAATATATTTGATTTTAAGAAATATTCAGGCAGTGGCATTAATGCTAAAGTTAAGGATAAAAAAGAATTTCTTATGAGTATGAATTCAATCAGATATATTAATGAAGGTTCAGAAGAATATGAAAAAATCGGACATAGAGAACTGTTTGCGTTTTCTTTTGATTATAATAACTTTAAAACATATAACGTAAGCAGTCCGGTAAATGAATGGACAGCCTACACATATGGGGAAAGAATTAAGAAGTTATATAAAGATGGCAGATGGTTACGTTCAGAAGTATTAAATCTTACAGAGAATTTAATTAAGCTTATGGAACAATACAATATTGAATATAAAGACGGACACGATATAAGGGAAGATATATCGCATATGGATGAAACACGAAATGCTGATTTTATATGCAGTCTGTTTGAAGAATTAAAGTATACAGTTCAGCTAAGAAATAGCAAGAGTGAAGCAGAAGATGAGAATTATGACAGACTTGTATCGCCAATTTTAAATTCGTCTAATGGATTTTACGACTCATCTGATTATATGGAAAATGAGAATAATACCACACATACAATGCCTAAAGACGCAGATGCCAATGGCGCATACTGCATAGCATTAAAAGGTTTGTATGAGATTAACAAGATTAAACAGAACTGGAGTGATGATAAGAAGTTTAAAGAAAATGAATTGTATATAAATGTTACTGAATGGCTTGATTATATTCAGAATAGAAGGTTTGAGTAGATGGAAGATTTGATATTAATTTCGAATCTCAATGATTTTATATTTTGTCCTGTTTCCATATATTTTCATAAACTATATGGAAATCAGGACAATTTGACATATCAATCACAGTATCAGATTAATGGTACGAAGGCACACGAGAAAGTAGATAATAAAAAATATTCTACGAGAAAAAGCGTAAAAATGGCATTAGATGTGTATTCAGATGAATATAAGATTGTTGGGAAAATAGATTTGTATGATGAAATTAGTAAGACACTTATAGAACGGAAAAAGTTTGTTAAGAAAATATATGACGGATATATTTTTCAATTATATGCCCAATATTATGCAATGACAGAGATGGGGTATGAGATTAATCATTTAGAAGTAAGAAGTCTTGATGATAATAAAAAATATAAAATTGCACTTCCAGATGATGATGTGGCAATGAAAAATAAATTTAAACAATTAATTAACCAGATTAGGTTATTTGATATGGATAAATTTGAGCAGACTAATAAAGAAAAATGCAGTAAATGCATATATGAACAGGCGTGTGATAAGTCATTAATAAAAGAGGGGATTTATGTTAAGTGCTAATGATTTTAAAAAGAAACAAGTCATTTTTTTAATGACAAACATAGGGGATAAATTATCATTTTCTAACGATAATGTTATAGTAAAAGATAAAGAAGGAAAGATTAAGTTTCAATCAACCTGTTATAGATTGTTTATGTTGTGTGTTGTTGGAAATATATCTATAACGAGTGGCTTGATACAAAGAAGTAAAAAATTTGGATTTTCTATATGTTTAATGAGTACAACGTTTAAAGTATATGATGTTATAGGTGCAAGAATGGAAGGTAACACACTTCTAAGGAAACACCAATATCAATATGATAGTAACGATATAGGCAGGCTTATTGAACAAAACAAAATTAAAAATCAAGCACAGGTATTAAAAAATATAAGAAAAAAGACAGAATACCAAAAAGAAGCAATTGAATTGTTAAATACGATGGTGGTAGAACTTGATAATTCCAAGGAGTATTTGGAAATTATGGGTATTGAAGGAAATGCTGCGAGAGTTTATTTCCCAAGAATATTTGATAATGTACAGTGGAATGGAAGAAAGCCAAGAATTAAAAGCGATTATGTAAATGTTGTGTTAGATATAGGTTATACAATGCTGTTTAATATCGTTGATGCAATGTTGCAGGTGTATGGATTTGATACATATTATGGAGTATTTCATAAGTGTTTCTATATGAGGAAGTCATTAGTGTGCGACATAATGGAGCCGATAAGACCAATTATAGACTATGAAGTGCGAAAAGCTATTAATCTGGGACAGTGTAAAATTGATGATTTTGAAAAGTATAACGAACGCTGGTGTTTAAAATATAAGAATAATCCGCAATATATACAATTTTTAATGCAGGCAATTATGGAATACAAAGATGAAATATTTATGTATATACAGAACTATTATAGATATTTTATGAAAATGAAAAGTGTATCAGAATTTCCACAGTTTAATATATAATCAGATTGGAGGTATTATGGTAATTGTAAGTTATGATATATCAAATGATAAATTAAGGACTAAATTTGCTAAATATCTGTCAAGATTTGGTCATAGACTTCAATATTCTGTATTTGAGATTGACAACAGCGAGAGAATTGTCGATAATATAGTTAATGACTTGAAGAATAAATATGAGAAGTCATTTTCACAAGAAGACAGTGTGATTATATTTAAACTTTCATCAAGCTGTGAAGTGTTAAGGTTCGGGTATGCGAAGAATGATGAAAAAGACTTTATTATAATAAGTTGAAGTATTATTACAAACCTAGGTCTTAATATTAAAAAATAATAAGTTACTTAACAAGATATGTAAATATTGCATAAAAAATAATAAAAATTAGGTTGCTTATAAAAGAATAATTGGTTAATATGACGATAAAAGAGTTTAAGTAACCTAAATAATTTCTACTATTGTAGATCTTATATGCTGTTGCTGGGATATATCTGTTTAAGTAACCTAAATAATTTCTACTATTGTAGATTTCAAAACATTCGCAACGTCAAAATGGTTTAAGTAACCTAAATAATTTCTACTATTGTAGATCTGCTGAAGATTTACCTTCCTTATTATGTTTAAGTAACCTAAATAATTTCTACTATTGTAGATGGGGGAACAGAGGGCGATTCGATATCGGGTTTAAGTAACCTAAATAATTTCTACTATTGTAGATTCTATTGGAACAATATCCATTGAAATGTTTAAGTAACCTAAATAATTTCTACTATTGTAGATTTAATAATCCTTTAATAGGTCGTAATTGTTTAAGTAACCTAAATAATTTCTACTATTGTAGATTGTAATATTATATCCCTTAATATAAAAGTTTAAGTAACCTAAATAATTTCTACTATTGTAGATTTTCTCCGTCTAAACCTCTAGTGATTGTTTAAGTAACCTAAATAATTTCTACTATTGTAGATTTGGTATAAGTCAGATAACGTAATTTGTTTAAGTAACCTAAATAATTTCTACTATTGTAGATTTTTGTTATTTTCTCCAAACTCTTTTATGTTTAAGTAACCTAAATAATTTCTACTATTGTAGATACAGGCATTAACAGAACTTGACTTATAGTTTAAGTAACCTAAATAATTTCTACTATTGTAGATACTATGATACGTGACGAAATCCTTCACGTTTAAGTAACCTAAATAATTTCTACTATTGTAGATCCATTTAATTCTATAGATGTAAAACGGTTTAAGTAACCTAAATAATTTCTACTATTGTAGATTCACAATATTCAGACTTGCAAGAAGAGTTTAAGTAACCTAAATAATTTCTACTATTGTAGATGATAAGTGATTTGATATTGTCTGGCATAGTTTAAGTAACCTAAATAATTCCGCATACCCTTAAACACATAAAGACTTTAAATAATCACACCAAAGTATTATCTCCCCAACAATATTGAATATTCTCCCCATTCTTGCTAAAATACCACTACAAGATTAATAGAAAAGGATATCCAATTATGAAAGAAAAGATATATACAGTTCCAGTTAATGATGCGTTTGCGTTTGATAGTGAATGTCCGATTTGTTCAATGTTTGAAAAGCTGGAGAATGATGCGGTTGAGTATGCAATGGGTCCAAGCTATATGGAAGATGACATAAGAGAAAAGACTGATAAAATTGGATTTTGCAGCCGCCACATTAAGAAGATATATGAGCAGAATAACAGACTTGGTTATGCGCTTGTTATGAAGACACATATGGATTATGTCATTAAGCAGATAGAAAGCTATAGTGATGATAAGGGCGTAGGAAAGACATTACTTAAAAAGGGCAAAGAGGCACAGGTGTGCAGTTATATTGATGAGCTTGAAGGAAAATGCTTTGTGTGCGATAAGGTAGAAGATACCATTGAAAGATACATAGATACAGTGTTTTATATGTATAAACACGACAAAGATTTTGTAGAGAAACTTAAAAACTGCAAAGGCTTTTGTACCAGCCACTATGGACTTTTGATGAAAAGGGCGAGCGGCAAGCTTTCGGGAGCACAGTATACAGAATTCACAGAGCTTATCACTAAGCTTTATATAGATAATATGAAGAGAGTAAGAGATGATGTAGCCTGGTTTATTAATAAATTTGACCACAAATATGCCAATGAGCCCTGGAAAAATGCTAAAGACTCACTTGTAAGAGCAACATTAAAAGATACTGGAGTTAATATCCAATAACATAATAATGTGTTATTTTCGGAAGAAGATAAGTTCATTATGGTATAATGAGCACAAAAGTGCTCATCTTAAAAGTTCCTTATGGAACTTTATATGTGCAGAAAAGCTGCACAAGATTTATGGTATGATATATACATTATATTAAGAAATTAATTGATATTAATAAAAGCTGATTACCCTCATTAATAAAAATGGAGATAATCAGCTTTTTGTTGATATATAAATGTAATAATTATTACATTTATATATCAATTAATATGTAAATGTAACAGAATATAACGTGTAATTAACACGATCAATATTCTTATAAGAATAGGATAACTGCTGTCCGGTTCTTGATATTGCCTCTTTAAGATCTGCATTATAAGTTGTAGTGAATTCAATATGTGCAGTTTTATTTTTAACTGTTGAATATATGAGTTTATTTAGCTGGTTGACATTGCTTATTAAAGGTAGTTTTTTGTATCTGCAGTAGGAATATTTTGCACCACATTTTTCATAAGCGGAGTAACGGCTTCTGTCCCAAGTATGGTCGAGTGCCATATCGTCAGCACTGATATTAAAATATGAGTGGTCGATATAATCAGATGATGAGCCAACAGGGTCATCCCACGTTACATCAACGTGATACCAGTGATTATCAAGGTTGACAACATTCCATATGTGCTGCTGTCCGCCAGCCTCTCCTGAAATTGTCGCATTTTCTATTCCAAGCATATCTAACAATGTCTTAAAACATTCAGTATAGCCGCTACATACAGCAATTCCGTTGATTAATGCACTGTAGGCGTTGTAGGAAGAGTCGCCGGTATCAACATAATTGATGTTATCAACGAGATAATCGTGTATGGCAATCTCCTTTTCTATATCAGATTGATTTGGCGAAATAATTTCTTCAAGTATTTTGGTATATTTGTCATAAAGCACAAGCTGGCGTTCATTAAGATTATATGTTGACTCACTTCTGTAAGCTTTAATAATTGCAAAATTGTCCCAACATTCATAAGTTATCCGCACATTGAAACCATTTTTAATGCGCCTGTATTCACATCTTAACTGTTCTATGCCGTTAATTAATGAAAGCCATTTGTTGGCATCAATTAACTCCTCATCAGTAATGAATAATTCGCAGACATTATTATCACTATCCATACTTGCAATTATAGCCTGGACAATCTCCTCAGTTGTATCTGCGGACTGGGAAAATGCAGTCTTAGGTATTGTCATAGCTGAATTGGAAGGCATATTAAACGATATTGGAATTGTACAGCCTGTCAATGCGACAGATAAAAGCACAAGTGTGAGTATAACGCAGACACGCTTATGGATAGGCTTATATAAATTTTTCATATATGTTAATAAATCTTTCTATAATAATTTAGGTTTATTACTTTGTTAAATTAAATGTAATTTGGTATTATTACATCATATATTATAATTATATTACATTATAAAATAATACACAACTGCTAGATATATGGATATTTATGGCAGTCTGATGATAAATATACCGTGCATTTTATTTTGTACAGGGAGGAGAATTAATATGAGCGATTATATTATTAACAAACCTGATGATTTTGAATTGAATGAAACACTTGAATGTGGACAGTGCTTCCATTTTAATAAGCTTGATGAAAATGATTATGTCCTTACAGCATTTGGACATATGTTACATATAATACAGACTGAAAAAGAAATTGTATTTTATGATACTGACGAGAAGCTGTATATGGATTTGTGGAGAAATTATTTCGACATAGACAGGAATTATGGTCTTATAAAGGAAAGGCTTTTAAAGAAAGATGATAAGCTTAAGGAAGCAATTGAGGCAATGTCAGGTGTCAGAATTCTTAATCAGGAATTTTTTGAGACACTTATTTCATTTATTATATCGCAGAACAAACAGATACCACATATAAAGAAGATTGTTGCAGATATTTCTGCAAAGTATGGCGATTATGCGGGTGAGGTGAAAGGTGTACCTATGTATACATTTCCTGATGTAAGGAAGTTAGCCAAAGCAGAAGTAGAGGATTTGAAGGAATTAAAGACCGGCTTTAGAGCACCTTACATATATGATGCCGTAAAATGTGTCGGCGAGGGAAAGATCAGCTATGATGAGCTTATTGCACTGGATAGTGAGCAGGGCATTGAGAAAATGTGTCAGATAAAAGGGGTTGGCAACAAGGTCGCAAGCTGTGTAAGCCTTTTTGCATTGGGTAAAAGGGACAGCTTTCCTATTGATGTGTGGATAAAAAGAATAATGGAATATCTGTATTTTGACGGAAATGATACTTCCAAAGATGTTATAGCTGCATTTGCTAGGGAAAGATTTGGCGAGCTTGGCGGATATGCACAGCAGTATCTTTTCTATTATGGAAAGACTGTCAAGATGGGTGTCGCTAATAAGAATAAAAAATAAAAAAAGTATAATCAAAATGTTAAATCATTAATATATTTAGAAATAGCTGTTGACAAATTATTAGCCGGGTGCTATCTTAATTTTATTGAAATTAGCACTCGGTTGAAATGAGTGCTAACAAGCAAAAAACAAATTGCTGCCATATACATTTCAGACAGCGGAATGGAGGATATATATGAAATTAGTACCATTAGGAGACAGAGTTGTAATTAAAGCATTAGTTGCAGAAGAAACTACAAAGTCAGGTATCGTATTACCAGGACAGGCAAAGGAGAAACCATCTCAGGCAGAGGTAGTTGCAGTTGGACCTGGCGGGGTTGTTGATGGCAAGGAAGTTACAATGCAGGTTAAGCCTGGTGATAAGGTAATATATTCTAAGTATGCTGGAACAGAAGTTAAGCTTGATGATGAAGAATACATCGTTGTAAAGCAGAATGATATTCTTGCGGTAATCGAGGACTAATCAGATACAGCCAGTTTACTGGCGTATATATGAAAAGTGATAGTTAGTTGATATCAGATATATTTTTATTACAGATAATAATGGAGGTAATAGCAATGGCAAAGGAAATTAAATACGGAATTGAAGCAAGAAAAGCTCTTGAAGAGGGTGTTAATAAATTAGCTAATACTGTAAGGGTTACAATCGGACCAAAGGGACGTAACGTAGTGCTTGATAAATCATATGGTGCACCACTTATCACTAACGATGGTGTTACAATCGCTAAGGATATCGAACTTGAAGATGCATTTGAGAATATGGGTGCCCAGCTTGTAAAGGAAGTTGCTACTAAGACTAATGATGTAGCAGGTGATGGTACAACAACAGCTACAGTTCTTGCACAGGCTATGGTTAATGCAGGTATGAAGAACTTAGCAGCAGGTGCTAACCCAATCATCTTAAGAAAAGGTATGAAGAAGGCTACTGATTGTGCAGTTGAAGCTATTGCACATATGAGCGAGAAGGTTACAGGAAAAGACCAGATTGCAAAGGTTGCATCTATCTCAGCTGGTGATGAAGAAGTAGGTCAGATGGTAGCTGATGCTATGGAAAAGGTTTCTAATGATGGTGTTATCACAATCGAAGAATCTAAGACAATGAAGACAGAACTTGATCTTGTAGAAGGTATGCAGTTCGATAGAGGATATATTTCAGCATATATGGCAACGGATATGGATAAGATGGAAGCTAACCTTGATAACCCATATATCCTTATCACAGATAAGAAGATTTCTAATATTCAGGAAATCTTACCAGTTCTTGAACAGATAGTCCAGAGCGGTGCTAAGCTTCTTATCATTGCAGAAGATGTTGAAGGTGAAGCTCTTACGACACTTATCGTTAATAAGTTAAGAGGTACATTCAATGTTGTAGCTGTCAAAGCACCTGGATATGGTGACAGACGTAAGGAAATGCTTAAGGATATCGCTATTCTTACAGGTGGTCAGGTTATTTCAGAAGAACTTGGCCTCGAACTTAAGGATACAACAATGGATATGCTTGGTAGAGCTAAGTCAGTTAAGGTTCAGAAAGAAAATACAGTTATCGTTGACGGCGAAGGTGCTAAGGAAGATATCGAAGCAAGAGTTGCACAGATTCGTGCACAGCTTGAAGAAACAACATCTGACTTTGATAAGGAAAAGTTACAGGAAAGACTTGCTAAGCTTGCAGGCGGAGTAGCTGTTATCAGAGTTGGTGCTGCAACAGAAACAGAGATGAAGGAAGCTAAGCTTCGTATGGAAGATGCCCTTAATGCAACAAGAGCTGCTGTAGAAGAAGGCGTTATCTCAGGTGGTGGTTCTGCTTATATCCACGCTTCTAAGAAGGTTGCAGAACTTGCTGCTACACTCAGTGGTGATGAGAAGACAGGTGCAGAGATTATTCTTAAGGCACTTGAAGCTCCTTTATACCACATTGCTCACAATGCGGGTCTTGAAGGTGCAGTTATCATCAACAAAGTAAGAGAGTCAGAAGTAGGAACAGGTTACGATGCTCTTAATGATGAATACGTTAATATGATTGATGCTGGTATTCTTGACCCAGCTAAGGTTACAAGAAGTGCATTACAGAATGCTACAAGTGTAGCTTCAACACTCCTTACAACAGAGTCAGTTGTAGCTGATATCAAAGAAGATACACCAGCAATGCCAGCAGGAGCTGCCGGTATGGGCGGAATGATGTAATAAGTAATAATTTGCTATACATCAGCAAGTTGATAAAATAAATTTAACACTTACATCATATTAAAAAAGTCCCTTTGTTTATGTTTTATATTCATAAACAAGGGGGCTTTTTGTTGTGCAATATAAAAGGAATGTGTTATGCTATCAAGGTTATTAAGTGAATTGCAGCAGATTGAGCTGATTCATATATGTCAGGAGAGCTTGGTTTATGTTTTTTAGTAGAAGAAAGAATGATGATTTGTCAGAAAAGCTGGTTAAACTGGTTGTTCCGATAGCGATACAGCAGTTTATGTTGGCACTTGTAAGTGCCACAGATGCGGTTATGCTGGGATTTGTGGACCAGACCTCGTTGTCTGCAGCTTCACTTGCCGGACAGATACAGTTTGTGCTTAATCTGTTTATAGCAGGGATAACAGCAGGCTCAGGAATAATGATTTCACAGTACTGGGGAAAGAAGGACATAAAAGCTATTGAAAAGGTCATGCCGGTGGCTTTATATGCTAATCTGCTGTCAGGCGGCATATTCACTATTCTTGCGCTTCTCATACCTGAGGGACTTATAAGGATATTCACTAACGAACCGGAGCTTATTGCAAGCGGTACACTATATATCAGGGCGGTAGCCTTATCTTATGTGCTGTGTGCAGTATCGCAGGTATATCTGATTCTTCTTAAGAATACAGGAAGGGCGGCTCAAAGCTCTGTTATCAGCTCATCAGCAGTTGCTGTTAATATAGTCTGCAATGCTGTCCTTATATTTGGCTTGTTTGGTATGCCACGTCTTGGCATACGTGGAGCGGCTTATGCAACTGTAATATCGAGAGTGATAGAGCTTGTATGGGCATATATTGTAGTTAACAAAGACAGGATTGCCGCTTTGGAATGGAAAGGAATTATTCATACAGATAAAGCACTGACAAGAGATTTCTGGTATTACACAACACCTGTGCTATGTGCCTCCTTAGTGTGGGGCATTGCATTTGTATTATACTCAGTTATACTTGGACATATGGGAAGTGATGCTGTTGCAGCGAATTCCATAGCCAGTATAGTAAAGAGCATGGTGCAGTGCGTTATAAGGGGTGTTAGTGCCGGGGCAGGAATTATTATAGGTAATCTTCTAGGAGCAGGTAAGCTTGATAAAGCCAGGAAATATGGTGGAAGAATTACAAGACTGTCAATAGCCATTGGGATAATAACAGGTCTGCTTCTTATCGTTGTAGCTCCGGTTGTATCGCGTGCAGCCCCTATGTCAGATACAGCGAAGGGGTATCTTGGCTTTATGCTGATAGTCCTCGGCATTAATCTGATGGGGCAGTCGGTGAATACAACTGTTCTGGATGGGATATTCTGTGCCGGAGGTGATGCAAAGTTTGATATGAAGGGGAATATTGGTGCAATGTGGTGCTTTGCGGTTCCGCTTGGCTTTATAGCAGCATTTGTATTCAATGCACCAGTCTGGCTTGTATATATCATAATAAGCCTGGATGAGCTGGTAAAGCTCCCGGCAGTATATATACATTATAAGAAGTATATCTGGGTAAGAAATATTACAAGATAAAACATTAGTGAAAAATACCAGGGATAGTTGTTTCTATTTAAAAAAGTCAGGGGGTATGTTATAATACTTCCATATTGGATTTTAATTGTCACGCAGGAGGAATGGTAATGGCTGATATTGATGAGCTTAAAAAGAAACTTGAAGATGGATGGATAAAGGGTGAACCTTATGTATTTGTAAGTTATGCAAGTAAGGATAAAGAGAAGGTTTATGAATTTGTATATGAACTTAGAAAACGTGGAATTAATGTATATATAGATATAGAGCTTCAGGAGAATATTTCTAAGAACTGGTTACAGAATATTAAGGAGCGTTTATATGATGTTGATTGTGTTGCTATGATTTCATTTCTTAGTCTTAACTATTTCCGTAGTTATGCCTGCCTTATAGAACAGCTTGTAACACGTTCAGAGGATTTAAAGATGGAAAAAGGCAAGTATCTTGAGAATTTTTATATTGCATTGGATGATAATATGTCTACAATACAAAAAATGGAAGATGCAGTGTATAATAATACAGTTGCAAAAGAAAGTCAGAGTATGGCAATAAAGATGGTTCCAGAGGAAGTAAATGTCCTTAAAGATGTCATGGAAGATAATATTGCAGTAAAGAGCAAGTTAAAGAAAGATGTCAGGTCAACTATAGATGGTTTGAATACAGCACATAGAGTTGCGATAAGTATGCTTAGTTATATTTTTAAAGAGTCAAGCTATAGTATTCAGAAATATGGAACAGCTGGTGATTGTGCACAGTTAATGTATAACAATTTTACTAATGATAAGAATGACAAAATTAATATTGATGTATTGGAGGAACTTAAAGAAAAGTACATCAATGCTTCATCATCTGCCACAACTACATCATCTACAGCAAGTCAGAGCAGTGCTTCTGCACCAGCCGTTAAGAATAATACTACAGAAGCTGACATTGAGAATAATAGAACTTCTGATAATATTCAGAGTACAGAGAATAACAATGTGGCAAATAATAACACAAATATCAATGAAATAGACAGCAATGATATTATTGATGATGAAAATAGCACATCAACAGACAGCGTTACTACAGATGATTTTGCCACATCTACAGACAACAACAATATAACTGATAACACCAGAACAAGACAGGCTACAAGTACAGGTGATATCAGATTTACGCTTTATGGCAAGGAGTATGAGCTTAATCAGTCAGATATGATGCTTACATTTTTTGCACACGTTCTTAATAAACATCAGGATATTGTGGACGAACTTCCTTCGTATAATGGGATGAACTGCGTATCTGATGTTGATTACAGTCTTCCAGAGAATCGTAAGGCAGATATGCCTACATATTTCAGAAGTTGTGAATTCTTTGAATTCGCTAATGGAAGCCATATATGCGTTGGAACATCATATTCAGTAGTAGACAAGTTAAAGAAAATGGCACTTCTGCTTAATATATGTGGTGAAAGCCCAGAGATATTCAGCTCAGAACAGGTTGAACTTCCAGCGGTAAAGGTCAGAGGTGGTTCTTCTGCTGGCGGCAAGGGAAGTGGAGCACTTGTGAAATTCAGCGTATATGGTAATGAATACGCGCAGAACCAGACAGATATGCTTGGAACAATATGCAGTTCTGTTATAGCTAAGCACCCAGACAAGTTAGAGGAAGCAGCAGATGCTTTATTATGTATTGATGTTAAAGATTATACAGATGTTGCTAAAGAAGACAGACCAGTATATTTCTCATTAATGAACAGATATGAAGTAAATGGTACAGCTTATAGTGTTGGTGGAAGCTTCGGAATGAAAGAAAAGCTTAAAATGATTGCTAAATTACTTATAATGTGCGACGAAAGCAAGGATATAATTGATATAGAAGACTATGAGATACCAGATGTAAAGGTTAAGGCGGCTGCAGGCACTAAGAAGAAAATTAATTACTTTGATTAATTGGAAGTATTACAAGATAGGAGTAGTTTTATGTTTGATGTAGCAGTAGAACAGATAGTAAAGGTAAAACCGCCTAAGACAGCAGTTGTTTATAAGGCATTGCTTATAATAGGTTGTATTGTGGCGGCTACAACCATACCACAGACAAGAACATTTGGAATAATTGTGCTTGCATTATTTGCGGTGATGACATTTTTGGTATTCCAGTATTATAATGCAGAGCTTGAGTATTCGATAGTGGATGATACGCTTACGATTGATAGGATTATGGCAAAATCAGCAAGAAAAAGATGTGGTGTGTATACACTTTCAAGAGCAAAGCTTGTGGCAAGAGCTGATTCGCAGGATGCACTCCGTATGAACCATATGGACGTTAAGACTTATGATTATTCAGTTGGTGCAAGCAACCACGATTCGGTTGTCATATATGCTTATAATGAACATAACGAACTGGTCAGGGTATTTGTATATCCTGATGAACGTATTCTTCACAGCATACAAAATGTTGTTGAAAAAGATGTGTTTAAAGTTATTGACTTTTAAAAAATGCTCTGATACAATTCTAATATTATAAACAAAAGGAATATGATAGAACGTTTATCAGATTTCTCCACACAGAAATGTCCGAATTAAGTATTCGGATTTTTTTGTACCAAGAATTGCGTTATTATGCGCATATAACTTAATTATTTTATTCACAGGAAAGCGAGGACAAAGGAAAATGGGTACAATTATTGGTGAGGGCATTACATTTGACGATGTGTTATTAGTTCCACAGTATTCAGAAGTAACACCTAATATGATCGATTTAACAACTAATCTTACAAAGAATATTAAGCTTAATATTCCTTTGATGAGTGCAGGTATGGACACAGTTACTGAACATAGAATGGCAATCGCTATGGCAAGACAGGGTGGTATAGGTATTATCCACAAGAATATGTCAGTTGAGCAGCAGGCAGAGGAAGTTGATAAGGTAAAAAGATCAGAGAATGGAGTAATTACAGATCCATTTTTCTTACATCCAGATAATACATTACAGGAAGCTAACGAACTTATGGGTAAGTTCAGAATTTCTGGTGTTCCTATCACAGATGATGATAGAAAGCTTGTTGGTATTATTACTAACAGAGATCTTAAATTTGAAGAAGATTTCTCAAGACCAATTAAGGAATGTATGACAAGCGAGAATCTTGTAACAGCTCCAGTTGGAATTACTCTTGAAGAAGCTAAGAAGATCCTTGGCAAGGCAAGAAAAGAAAAGCTTCCAATCGTTGATGATGAATTCAAGTTAAGAGGGCTTATTACAATAAAGGATATTGAGAAGTCTATTAAGTATCCTGCATCTGCACATGATTCACAGGGAAGACTTCTTGCAGGTGCTGCAGTTGGTATTACAGCCAATGTTATGGATAGAGTTCAGGCTCTTGTTGATGCAAGTGTTGACTGTATTGTAATTGATTCAGCACATGGTCACTCTAAGAATATTATTACAACATTAAAGAATATCAAGTCAGCATTCCCTGATTTACAGGTAATCGCTGGTAACATTGCTACAGGTGCAGCTGCTAAGGCACTTTGCGAAGCTGGTGTAGATGCAGTTAAGGTTGGTATAGGACCTGGTTCTATCTGTACAACAAGAGTTGTTGCTGGTATTGGTGTACCTCAGGTAACAGCAGTTATGGATGCTTATGCAGAAGCTAAGAAGTTCGGTATTCCAGTTATCGCTGATGGTGGTATCAAGTTCTCAGGTGATATTGTTAAGGCTATTGCTGCCGGTGGTAGTGTATGTATGCTCGGAAGTCTTCTTGCAGGCTGTGATGAAGCTCCTGGTTCATTTGAGTTATTCCAGGGAAGAAAGTATAAAGTATATAGAGGTATGGGTTCTATCGCTGCTATGGAGAACGGAAGCAAGGACAGATACTTCCAGACAGGTGCTAAGAAGCTTGTTCCAGAAGGTGTTGAAGGACGTGTTGCATATAAGGGACTTGTTGAAGATACAATATTCCAGCTTATGGGAGGTCTTCGTTCAGGTATGGGTTATTGTGGAGCACCTACAATTCCATTGCTTCAGGAGACAGGTAAGTTTATTAAGATGTCATCTGCTGCATTAAGAGAGAGTCATCCACACGATATTCATATCACTAAGGAAGCCCCTAACTACTCAGTAGAGAACGCTTAATATAAAGCTGTTATTATAAACAGATTAGAATAATAGATATTTAATCAACCCCGGCATTAATTAATTTTAATGCTGGGGTTGTTTGTGCGTCAATTTTAGTGTATTATCTTTGAGATATTAAATGTGAAATATGCACAAGTTGTATATGATAAATGTGGCAAATTGAATAAACTGTCTAAACAATTAAACTGATAAGCGTTTATAAGTGAAAATAAAATCCGATAATAAGTGTTTATAAGTGAAAATTGATGTTGCTAATATATGTTTTCTTGATGTATAATAATCTTACAGTAAAATTGTATGAATAATGTATTTATAGAAGGTTATGCACAAGGAGAAGAGGTATGCAGGATAAGATGATTAACAAGTATATTGCTAAGAATCATTCTGGATCTGTATTTACTGACAATGAATTGCAGGTTATCAAGGATGGTAATATAGATGATATGGTTACAACATTTCTTGATATGAATACAGAATATTATAATAAGCAGATGCAGAGTGTTTTAAAGGTATTTACACAGTTTATGAGCACTGAGATTGAACTTGAGAGAATAATATATCAGAAGGAATTTGATGGCAAATTTGTTGGCTGTCAGATTATGGACGGAGATATAGATGTATTCTTAGGGATAGCAGGTGAAGATGCTGACCTTCTTTGCGTTGCATCTACATTTTCCCAGGAAGATATGAATAAGTTTGATGCTGATGCTTATGATGCAATATGCGAGCTTATTAATATTATTAATGGTGCATATGCGACTAAGCTCAGTTATGAAGAGATAGAGGTGTCTTTACACCCACCGGTATTTTATCAGGATACACAGATTAAAGCGGATAATGGAATGTATGTAGTTACATTTAATATGAAAGGACATAGATTTAATCTGCTTATGGTTGCAGATGATAAAGTTAAGCTTAATGTATAAAAATATATGTACATAATTAAGGCGTATTACAGAAGCTGAAGTTGTTAATAATCATCAGTCAATTATTTGTTAGTTGATGAATTGTTATAGATATATTGCATTTGCAGTTGATTACAGATACTAAATGCTTCTGCACAAGCCGGGTGGTTAATTATAGACATATGGAACGGAGGAATATTATGGCGAAGATTTTGATAGTAGATGATTCTAAGACTTCAAGAAAGTTCTTAAGAAATATGCTTGAACAGGCTGGACACGAGATTGTTGCAGAGGCTGTTAACGGAGCAGAAGGCGTTGAAAAGTTCAGAATATACAGACCGGATATAACAACTATGGACATTACAATGCCGGTTCTTGGCGGAATAGATGCAGTTAAGGATATTATAGAGATAGACCCTGATGCCAAGATTATTATGGTAACAGCGGCAGGACAGAAGGCTAATATGATAGAGGCTCTTAAGAAAGGAGCGGCTGATTTTATACAGAAGCCTTTTGATATGGACGTGATTGTTAATACAATTGAAAAGGTTATGGAAGAATAGATGTACAATTATAGATTACAACTTCAATATGATGGTGGGAGATATGACGGCTGGGTCAGAATGGGCAAGGACTCCAATTCTAACACTATAGAATGTAAGATTAAAGAGATAATTCAGAAGATGACAGGTGAAGATATTGATATATATGTTGGATGCAGGACAGAAAAAGGTGTTCATGCACTTAATCAGACAGCTAATTTCAAGCTTAATGATAAGTACCAGCCTGTAGAGGTTAAGAATTACCTTAACAGATATCTTCCAAGGGATATAGCTGTTAATCGCGTGGAATTAGTAGATGAAAGATTTCATAGCCAGCTTAATGCGAGGGAGAAGACATATGTATACAAGATAGATATGGCTAATGTAGCGAATGTATTTACAAGAAAGTATGCTTATCATACATTTGATATTCCGGATATTAAGGCTATGAAGCAGGCAGCTTTTTATATGATTGGAAAGCATGATTTTAAAGCATTTACTACTGCGAAGAAGAGCAAGTCTACAGTAAGGGATATCAAAGATGTAGAGATAACTACAGATGGAGACAGTTGTGAGATAAGAATAACAGCAGATGATTTCCTTCATAATATGGCAAGATATATGATTGGTATGCTTCTTGATGTAGGAAGCGGACTTAAGAAGGTGGAAGATGTAGAGAATATTATGGCTGGCAAGGATGTTGTTATGTCACTTCCAGCTGAGAGCTATGGACTTTTCCTTGAAAGTGTTTTATACTAAATAGATGATTTTATTAAAGAATCTCGGATTTCGGGATTCTTTTCTTGTTACTTTATAATAATACATTTTATGAAGCAGAATTTAACAGGAATGGAGAATATAATGAAGACCATAATTGAACTTATGACAGATGAATTTAAGAAAGCATTTGCAGAATGTGGATATTCAGAAGAATACGCAAGAATTACTATATCTAACAGGCCTGACTTATGCGAATTCCAGTGCAATGGCGCGATGGCAGCAGCTAAGACTTATAAAAAAGCTCCATTTGTTATTGCAGATGAGATAGTTGCAAAGCTTACATCTAATGGTATGTTTGACACAATTGAAAGTGTTAAGCCAGGATTTATCAATATAAAGGTAAGTGCTGGATATCTTTCAGATTATCTTAATAAGATGTCAGAAGATGATAAGTACGGATATGAGAACAGCGAGGAAGCTAAGACTGTAATAGTGGATTATGGTGGAGCTAATGCAGCTAAGCCATTACATGTAGGACATTTAAGATCTGCTGTAATTGGTGAGAGTGTTAAGAGAATTAACAGATACGCAGGCAACAATACAATAGGTGATGTGCACCTTGGAGACTGGGGACTTCAGATGGGTCTTATCATAGAGGAGTTAAGGGACAGAAAGCCTGAACTTCCATATTTTGATGAGGCGTATACAGGAGAGTATCCAAGTGAACCCCCATTTACGATATCAGAGCTTGAACAGATATATCCGGCGGCAAGTGCTAAGTCTAAGGAAGATGAAGAATTCGCTAAGAGAGCACACGAATCCACACTTAAGCTTCAGAGCGGGGACAGAGCATGCACAGCAATATGGAAGCATATTATGAATGTTTCCAAGAAGGATTTAAAGAAGAATTATGATAATCTTAATGTATCATTTGACTTATGGAAGGGTGAAAGTGATGCACAGCCATATATTAAAGATATGGTTGATAAGATGGTTGAAGATGGAATTGCCTATGAAAGCCAGGGAGCTACAGTAGTAGATATTGCAGAGCCAACAGATACTAAGGAACTTCCTCCTTGCATAGTAAGAAAGTCAGACGGTGCGGCACTTTATGCTACATCAGATCTTGCAACTATTGTTGAGAGAGAGAAGTTATATAAGCCGGATACATACATTTATCTCGCTGATAAAAGACAGGAGCTTCATTTTACTCAGGTATTCAGAACAGCTAAGAAGGCTGGAATTGTAAGACCAGATGCAGATATGAGATTTGTTGGTTTTGGTACTATGAATGGAAAGGATGGCAAGCCATTTAAGACACGTTCAGGTGGTGTTATGCGTCTTGAACATCTTATATCTGATATTAATGAAGTTATTCTTAATAAGATTAAAGAGAACCGTTCAATGACGGATGAAGAAGCTGATAATATATCTAAGATTGTGGGTCTTGCTGCACTTAAGTATGGTGATTTATCTAATCAGGCATCTAAAGATTATGTATTTGATGTAGATAGATTTGCTTCATTTGAAGGTAATACAGGTCCTTATATTTTGTATACAATAGTAAGAATAAAGTCTATTCTTGCAAAGTATAAGGAAACAGGCGTAAGTGTTGGTGATCTTACAATACTGCCTTCAAAAGAACAGTCAGAGAAGGCTTTATCACTTGCACTTATTAAGTTCTCAGATGTTATAGATGGAGCATACAAGGATAATGCACCTCACAAGATATGCCAGTATATATATGAGGTTTCTAACTCATTTAACGGATTTTATCATAACACAAAGATTCTTGCAGAAGAGGATAAGAAACAGCAGGAAAGCTATATTGCATTAATCACACTTACTAAAGAGATACTTGAAACTTGTATTGATTTATTAGGTATACAGTGTCCTGACAGAATGTAGAGATTGGAGATATTATATGAAGTTATTATCATTTGCAATTCCATGTTATAATTCAGCAGCATATATGGAAAAATGTATCAAATCATGCCTTGCAGGTGGTGACGATGTAGAGATAATAATTGTTGATGATGGTTCAACAAAAGATGATACATTAAAGATTGCCAAGGAATATGAAGCAAAATATCCTAACATAGTCAAGGCTGTACATCAGGAGAATGGTGGACATGGACAGGCTGTTAATACAGGTCTTGCCAATGCCACAGGGATGTTCTTTAAGGTTGTAGACAGCGATGACTGGGTTGATGTTAAAAGCTATAAGAAGATATTAACTAAGCTTAAGAGCTTTGTTGAGGAAGATGACCTCCCAGATATGCTTATTGCGAATTATGTATATGAAAAGGTTGGTGCTAAGAGAAAGAAAGTCATTCACTATGAGAATGCACTTCCAGTTGACAGAATGTTTGGATGGGATGAGATGGGACACTTCAAGGTAGACCAGTATATTCTTATGCACTCAGTAATATACAGAACACAGCTTATAAAGGAATTCGGTCTGAAGCTTCCTGAGCATACATTTTATGTAGATAATATATTTGTATTTGAGCCATTGCCGGTTGTTCAGAAAATGTACTATATGAATGTTAATTTCTACAGATATTTTATTGGAAGGGAAGACCAGTCAGTTAATGAAACAGTTATGATTTCAAGAATTGACCAGCAGTTAAGAGTTACAAGACGTCTTATAGATTCATATCTTGGCAATAAGCCTGTCAATGAAAGATGCAGAAAGTATATGGTGACATATCTTAGAATTATGATGGAAGTATCATCAATATTTCTGATTATATCAGGCACAGATGAGAACCTTGTTAAGAAAAAGGAACTTTGGAAATATGTTAAGGATTCAGATTCCAAGCTCTATAAAGAGTTAAGATACAGCATACTTGGCAATACAGTTAATCTTCCGGGCAAAGTCGGCAGAGGAATATCTAAGACTGGTTATAAAGTAATGAATAAACTTATTGGATTTAATTAAAATGGCGTGTGCAGAAATGAGGGAATACTATGATATTAGATTTGTTTAAACTTGACGGAAAAGTAGCAGTTGTCACAGGTGCTAACACAGGTCTAGGACAGGGAATGGCAGTAGCTTTAGCTCAGGCAGGAGCTAAGGTTCTTGGCGTTGCAAGACGTTCCTGCGAAGATACTAAGAATAAGATAGAAGCAGATGGCGGCGTGTTCGCAGAGGTTATAGCTGACCTTTCAGATATGGCTTCAATAGATGTAGTTATGAAAGCAGCAATTGATACATATGGCAGAGTGGATATTCTTGTTAATAATGCGGGAATTATTAAAAGACAGGATGCAATTGAATTCACAGAGGAGAATTGGGATTCGGTAATTCAGGTTAATCAGAAAATGGTATTCTTCTTAAGTCAGGCATTTGCTAAGCAGCTTATGAAGCAGGGAGAAGGCGGAAAGATAATTAATGTATGCTCAATGCTTTCATATCAGGGTGGAATAAGAGTTCCGTCATACACAGCAAGCAAGAGTGCAATTATAGGCTTAACAAGAGCGTTAGCCAATGAATGGGCAAAGTATAACATTAATGTAAATGGAATTGCGCCAGGATATATGGCAACTAATAACACAGCACAGTTAAGAGATGATGCCGACAGAAGCGAAGCTATTCTTGACAGAATTCCAGCAGGCAGATGGGGCACACCACAAGATATGGAAGGTGCAGTAATATACCTTGCATCTAAAGCCTCAGACTACGTCAACGGCTTTACCCTGGCAGTAGACGGAGGCTGGTTGGCAAGATAAAACAAAAAATTATGAAATAGCTATTAAAAGAGCTTTCCAATTAAAGGAAAGCTCTTTTTTGCTTATAGACTTAGACTTATATACCAAAATGGGACTTATAGGACAAAATGTGTTGATAAAAACCGCAACTAAAAAACAGGCAGACTTTAACGAAGTTTAGATGTTAAAGTCTGCCTGTTTCCTCATAATTAAACATATTTAATCCGTGACGATATCTTCCTTTATTTGGCAAGCACAGTTTTAAAATATTTTAACATAAACATATTACAATAATTCTTCAATGTTCGTATAATTTCCCTAATTACATTTTACATTAAGCCATACCCCAGTTGTGCAGCTTTACTATATTGCAAGCTGGGTGCTTTTGCAGCCGTCGGCACTTAGCGGCTGTATTTTAGCCGCTTACGTGTCCGCTACGGCTACAAGCAGCGAGAGCGTGCCCAGCGGTAATATAGTAAAACTACACAACGTCCGTCTGTCATAAAGTAAGAGTATGTTTGTCACGAAATATGTTAAAATCCCCCTCTTAGTACACTATCCTGCACTTATTTCTATCTACATGCTCCATAATAAATCCGCCCACATTCTTCTTGATATTCTCAGGCATATCATTACTATTAAGCATTACAACCATTTGCTTCCCATTAAACAACATATAATATCCATATTTGAAATATACAGTTGTGAATTGTTCCCATTCGTAAGTATATATTAAATTATGGTCTGGGATATCAGCAAGTATCGCGTTATCCATTAATGTTATTGTGCAGGGAGCATCTTCTGATGAATCTCTGTGCTTCAAGTGGTAATTAACGCTTGATTTGAACTGGAATGCAAATATGTATATAGGATAGAACCAGCATATTGCATATATAATTAATAAAAATGTGTTGTATCTGCCAGAGGCAAGCATAATTATTGAGATAACGGCAGGAACCCACGAAAGTATAAGTTCGACAGGGTTTCTTAAAAATCTGTTCCAGAATACAATCTTTTTGTAATCATTGCCTGAAGCTTTCAGGGTAGTATTATATTTGTAAATATTATCCATAAATTCTCCTGTTCTTACATAGTAATGTGCTGCAATATTTTAATTAAGTGTTCTGCATATACCAGTTGGAAAACACTTGCAGAATGAGTTTATAAAATCTGCATAAAAACATAATATTCATAATATCACGCATAGTTTAATAAAACAATTAAAAATTGCATTTCATTTCGTATGTAATTTAAAAAATATATAAAAACAGTTCCCAAACTGGTATAAATATTATATAATTAGTCTATGTAAAACATTCTGGAGGCAGGAGTTTTGGGAGAGACTAATAAGAAGTTTGAAGTGTTGTCAGAATTGATAGAAAGCCTTGAGTCAAGAGATACATTTCAGCATACAGTAGAACTAATATTACATAAGACTATAGCATACATTAATGCTGATTGTATTGCATTGCTTCAGAAGGGTTCAGATGATGAATGGACAGTAATTGCATCTGAGGGTGAATGTATAGAGGAAGCTAAGAAATGCGATGTTATGGCACTGAATGGTGAGAACAGCATAAGCGTTCCTATTAGGATTAATGACATAGATGCTATGCATTTTGTCATATATGATAAGAACAATATAAAGCTATGGTCCGATAATGAGGACAATATGCATTTTATATATGATGTTACAGGTATTATTCAGAGTATTGCCCAGATGAGAGTAACTAATAATTCACTGCTCTCATCATATGAAGTCTTAAAGGATATTCTTAATAACATAGGTTCAGGTATTATTGTATGTGATACTGCTACAGGCAATATTCTGTTTGAGAATAAGGTGGCGGCTGAGTCGAAGGAGATTAAAGATACAATAAAAGAATGTATGCAGGATATTCTTGTACCGGCAGAAGAAGATGTAGAGAAGACCCTTGAAGAATATATTAATAATGCTGAGGGCAATAATATTGATGGATATTATGATTTTTCTGATTATACAAGAGAATACATAAGACCTGTGGAGAAGTATAATGCTGAGTCAGGTCTGTGGTTTGAAGTAAGATTTACCAAGCTTATATGGATAGATGCAAGTGAGGTGATTGTATGTACAGCTTCTGATATAACACAGAAGAAAAAGAATCAGCAGAAGATTGAATTTCAGGCACATAACGATTTCCTTACCGGTCTTTATAATCGTATGAAGTGTGAGTCAGACTTAAAGACTATAATTAACGAAGCTATAAGAGATGGTGTTAAGGGTGCGGTTTTGTTTATCGACCTTGATGATTTCAAGCACATTAATGATGGTCTTGGACACCAGTATGGAGATATTCTTTTACAGCAGATTGCGGCAGGACTTCAGAGTATAGTAGGTCTTAGAGGCAGATGTTACAGAATGGGTGGTGACGAATTTGTTGCCATAGTAATGCCTGATATGTTCCTTGAATTAGAGAGAATTGCCAATAAGGTTAAAGAGATATTTAACAAACCGTGGTATCTTATGGAGACAGAATATTTCTGTACTATGAGTATGGGTATTGCGGTATTTCCAGATGATAGCAAAGATGTACACGAGATTATCAGAATGGCTGATATAGCAATGTATGAGTCTAAGAAGAATGGTAAGAATGGATATTCTTTTTATGATGTGTGCAACAAACAGAATTCTGTAAGACGCCTTGATATTGAAAATAATATGCGGCAGGCTGTTGCGACAGGAATTGATGAATTTGTTGTATTCTACCAGCCTGTAGTTGATATTAACACAGAGGAATGTGCATCGTGTGAAGCACTGGTAAGATGGGACAGTAAGTCGCTTGGATTTATGGGTCCGGGTGATTTTATTCCGCTTGCTGAATATCTTGGACTTATAACTTCAATTGGTGATTATGTTCTTGAGGAAGCTTGCAGACAGTGCAGATACTGGAATGAACATGGTATGCCGGATTTCCATATCAATGTTAATCTGTCGGTTGTCCAGCTTCTTCAGAAAGATATAGTAGATACAGTAGCTAAAGTGCTTAAGAAGACAGGAGTTAATCCTAGGAATATCGTGCTGGAGATTACAGAGAGCTTTGCTATTAATGATATGGACAGGGTTCTTAATATAATTAATGGCATAAGAGAATTAGGACCAAAGATAGCTCTTGATGATTTCGGTACAGGATATTCATCACTTAACTACATTAAACAGCTTCCTTTTGATATTATTAAAGTTGACAAGACATTTATTGATGATATAACGGAAGATGAGTATGCACAGGCATTCATTAAGCTTATAGTTGAATTGTCTGCTACTATAGGAACTAAGATAGTTGTAGAAGGTGTTGAGGATAAGAGCCAGTTGGATATATTAAGAGAGCTGGGTGTTGACTTCATACAGGGATACTATTATGGTAAACCTGAACCTGCTTACGAGTTTGAAAGATTAAATTTTAAGGGGAGGATTAATATATGAGAATGTTGATTAAGAACGGAAGAGTTATTGACCCTGCAAGTAACACTGATGACATTAGGGATATTCTTGTTGAAGATGGGGTTATAGCAGAAGTGGCAAAGGATATTGACAAGGCAGCAGATACAGTTATTGATGCTAAGGGCTGTATGGTTATGCCAGGACTTGTGGATTTACATGTACATTTCAGAGAACCAGGCTTTGAACATAAGGAAACAATAAGAACTGGTGCAAGAGCTGCGGCAAGAGGTGGATTTACAACAGTGTGTCCAATGCCTAATACTAAGCCTGCAATTGACAGCGTTGAGATGGTTGAATACATAAAGAATAAGTCAGAAGAAGTAACAGATATTAATATTCTTCCTATAGCAGCTATGACAGCAGGTCAGGACGGAGAGTATATAACTGATTATGAGAGGCTTTATGAGGAAGGAGCTGTAGCAGTAAGCGAGGATGGGAAGTCTGTTATGAATGCTAGAGTAGCAAGACAGGCTATGAGGCTTGCGGCAGAAGTAGGAATACCGGTATTTGCACATTGTGAAGATAAGGATCTTGCAGCAAGGGGAGTTATGAATGCCGGCAATAAAGCAAGAGAACTTGGATTTTACGGAATTATGAATTCTGTAGAAGATATTATGGTGGCAAGAGATTTACTCCTTGCTAAGAATACGGGTGCCAAGCTTCATATATGCCATGTTTCAACAGAGGACAGCGTAAGAATGATAGCGGCAGCCAAGAAAGAAGGTCTTGATGTTACAGCAGAGGTAACGCCACACCATTTAACACTTACAGAAGATGATATTAATGAAGATGATGCTAACTACAAGGTTAATCCGCCATTAAGAACTAATAAGGATAAAGATATGCTTATTAAGGGCCTTAAGGACGGAACAATAGACATAATTGCAACAGACCACGCACCACATCATCTTACAGAGAAAGACAGAGGTTTTGTAGAAGCACCATTTGGAATATCAGGTCTTGAAACAGCTGTTGCTATTATAATGACAGATCTTGTTAAGAAAAATGTTATTACACCTCTTGAGATGGCAGATAAGATGAGTTATACACCTGCTAAGATTATCGGTATAGACAAGGGAACACTTCTTGTTGGCAAGACTGCTGATATTACTATAATTGATCCGGATGCAGAGTATGTTATAGACAGTAAGACATTTGCTTCAAGAGGCAAGAACACTCCATTTAACGGCAAGAAGGTAAGTGGTGAGATTAAGTATACAATAGCTGGTGGTAAGATTGTATATTCTAATATCAACGGAACAGAAGTTATTATTGATAAAGATGTTCCAAAGTTGTAATATAAGATAGATTAATTGATATGTAAGGAGAATATAGATGATTAACAAATTAGTTGACAAAATCGTTAAGACAAATGCACCTGTAGTTGTAGGCTTAGATCCTATGATGAAGTATATTCCAGAGCATGTTCAAAAGGAAGCTTTTGAGCAGTATGGAGAAACTCTTGAAGGTGCGGCAGAAGCTATCTGGCAGTATAATAAGGCAATCATTGATAATATATATGATATTGTACCAGCAGTTAAGCCACAGATTGCTATGTATGAGCAGTTCGGTATTGAAGGACTTAAGGTGTTTAAGAAGACTGTTGATTATTGTCACGAGAAGGATATGGTTGTAATCGGTGATGTTAAGAGAGGCGATATAGGTTCAACATCTGAGGCTTATGCAGTAGCACATCTTGGAAAGGTTAAAGTTGGTTCTAAGCTTTTAACACCATTTGATGAAGATTTTGCAACAGTTAATCCATATCTTGGTTCTGACGGAATTAATCCATTTATTAAGGTATGCAATGAAGAAGACAAAGGTATATTTATCCTTGTAAAGACTTCTAATCCTTCAAGTGGAGAATTTCAGGATCAGCTTATAGACGGCAAGCCATTATATGAGCATGTAGGTGCTAAGGTTAATGAATGGGGAAGCCAGTGTATGGGCGATACTTATAGTAATGTAGGTGCGGTAGTTGGTGCTACATATCCAGAGATGGGTAAGGTATTAAGAAAGGTTATGCCAAAGGCTTATATCCTTGTTCCTGGTTATGGGGCACAGGGTGGCAAGGCTGAAGACCTTACAGCTTTCTTTAACCCAGACGGACTTGGCGCGATAGTTAATAGTTCAAGAGGAATTATAGCTGCATATGCTAAAGATGAGTATGCTAAGTTTGGAGCTAAGAATTTCGGTGAAGCTTCAAGACAGGCAGCTCTTGATATGATTGCAGATATTAATGGAGCACTTGGAAAGTAAATAATTATTATAATAAGCGGCAGTACCACTCAGCAACAGACTGGTAATGCCGCTTTTATAAAGAATGGAGATAATATTGAGAACTTTAATTAAGAATGGACATATAATAGATCCAGCAAGACATATGTCATATAAGGCAGATATTCTTGTGGAAAATGGAATAATAAGCGGTATAATACAGGTAAAAGCATTTGATGTGCCTGTATCCGACATAGCTGTAGATGAAGTAATTGATGCAGAAGGTCTTGTGGTAGCACCGGGTCTTATAGATACACACGTTCATTTCAGGGATCCAGGTTTTACTTATAAAGAAGATATTAATACAGGAGCTGCGGCAGCTGCGGCAGGAGGTTTTACAACAGTTCTTTGTATGGCTAATACCAATCCTATAGTAGATAATAAAGAAACGCTGCAGTATGTAATAGATAAGGGAAGAACTACGCCGATAAATGTATATTCAGCTGCGGCAGTATCTAAAGGCTTTAAGGGAGAAGAACTTACTGACTTTACGGAACTTAAGAATGGCGGGGCACTTGTATTTACAGATGATGGTATTCCACTTAAGAGTGAAATGCTTGTAAAGGAAGCTATGCAGAAAGCTAAAGAGCTTGATATGCCGTTAAGTTTTCACGAGGAAAATCCTGCATATATAGAACAACAGGGAATTAATAAAGGCGTTGTATCAGACAAGCTTAATATAGGTGGAGCACCAGCCTGCTCAGAGTATATGATGGTAGCACGGGATTGTATGCTTGCACTTGAAACCAAGGCAACAATATGTATACAGCACATAAGCTCAGCGGTATCAGTAGAGCTTGTAAGGACAGCTAAGAAGCTGGGAGCAGATGTACATGCAGAGTCTACTCCACAGCATTTTTCGCTTACAGAAGACATTGTGCTTGAGAAAGGCACACTTGCAAGAGTTAATCCACCAATAAGAACAGAAGCTGACAGGCTTGCTGTAATTGAAGGCCTTAAGGACGGAACAATAGACATAATTGCAACAGATCACGCACCACATAGCAAGGATGAGAAAGCTAAGGAGTTCAAGGCAGCACCGAGCGGAATGATAGGGCTTGAAACATCACTTGCACTTGGAATTACTAATCTTGTAAAGAAAGGCTATTTAACACTTGAGGAACTGCTCACTAAGATGACAGTTAATCCAGCAAAGCTTTACAAAATGGACAAAGGCTGTATTGAGGCTGGAAAGATAGCTGATTTGGTTATATTTAATCCAGATGAGGAGTGGGAGGTTACAGAGAATTTCGTATCGAAAGCTAGTAATTCACCATTTATCGGACAGAAGCTTTATGGTAAAATAAAATATACTATATGCAATGGAAATGTTGTATACAAGGATTTGAAATAATTAATTAAGAATGGAGAATACATATGTCATACAGAGAAAATGCATTAATAATTAAGACTTCGTGTTTAGCCGAAGGCATATATGAAATGTGGTTAAAGACAGATAAGATGGCAGGAGAGGCTGTACCGGGACAGTTCATATCGGTATATTCTAACGATGGAGCAAGACTTCTTCCAAGACCAATAAGCATATGCAGAATAGATAAAGATAATTTAAGGATTGTATACAGGGTTGCTGGAAAGGGGACAGAGGAGTTCTCTAAGATGAAGGAGGGGGAATATGTTAATATTCAAGGACCTCTTGGCAATGGATATGATATTAAGTCTATTATGGAATATGTAAAGAATGTCACAGGAAATGATTGTGCTGACACAGAGTTAAAGGCAATTCTTTTTGGTGGTGGAATTGGTGTTCCTCCAATGCTTGAGCTTGCTAAGCAGCTCGAATGTAAGAAGCAGGCTGTACTTGGTTACAGAAACTCACAGATGTTTTTAAAAGATGAATTTGAGCAGTTTGCTGATGTATATGTTGCAACAGAGGACGGAAGTGCTGGAACTAAAGGTAATGTATTAGATGCAGTAAGAGAGAATAACTTAACAGCAGATGTAATATTTGCCTGCGGCCCTACACCAATGTTAAGAGCAATAAAGGAATATGCGGTAAGCAATAATATCGCCTGTTTCGTATCCTTAGAGGAAAAAATGGCTTGCGGAATAGGAGCGTGCCTTGCCTGCGTATGTCAGTCAACAGATATTGATGACCATTCAAAGGTTAAGAATAAGAGAGTATGTAAAGAAGGCCCTGTATTCAATGTTAAGGAGGTAGAGTTATAATGGCTAATAGAGTAAATCCAATTAATCCGGCAGACGTTAATATGAAAGTAAATATTGCGGGAGTTGAATTTAATAATCCTGTTACTGTTGCCTCAGGAACATTTGGTTCAGGTATGGAATATTGTGAATATGTAGACCTTAATAAATTAGGTGCGGTCACAACTAAGGGTGTGGCAAATGTACCTTGGCCGGGCAATCCAACACCTAGAATAGCAGAGACTTATGGTGGAATGATTAATGCAATCGGACTTCAAAATCCGGGGCTTGATACATTTGTAAAGAGAGATATTCCATTTCTTAAGCAGTATGATACTAAGATAATAGTAAATGTGTGTGGAAAGACAGAAGAAGATTATGTTGATGCTGTGGAAAAGTTAGGCGAACAGCCAGTTGATATGCTTGAGATTAACATATCCTGCCCTAATGTAAAAGAGGGTGGTATTGCTTTCGGACAGGTTCCAGCTTCAGCAGAGCGTATTACAAAGGCGGTAAAAAAGGTTGCCAGGCAGCCTGTAATTATGAAGTTAAGCCCTAATGTGACAGATATTACAGAGATGGCTAAAGCTGTTGAGGCAGGTGGTGCTGATGCGGTATCCCTTATTAATACATTAACAGGAATGAAGATTGATATTAATAGAAGAACATTTGCTGTTGCCAATAAGACAGGCGGTCTTTCAGGTCCAGCTATAAAGCCTGTTGCAGTAAGAATGGTATATCAGGTTGCCAATGCTGTAGCACTTCCTATTATTGGAATGGGCGGAATTGCCAATGCAGATGATGCACTTGAGTTTATTATGGCAGGTGCAACGATGGTATCAGTTGGTACAGCTAATTTTAATGACCCTCTTACAACAATTAAGGTTGTGGACGGAATAAGAGATTATTGTGCTAAAAATGGAGTAGCAGACATTAACGAGCTTATTGGCTGCGTTAAGTAAAATTATAATTTAACAAAGACTTTACATAGATTTCTCGTAGCAGTGGTATTGCATTTTACATACCACTGCTATTCTTTTATCTGTCGATAAGACATAGACCTTTAAAAGAAAAGTGAGGAAAAAATTTATGAGAAAGATGAATTTTAAGAAAAGCGCAGCTGTAATTCTTAGTACAGTATGTATGGTAACAGCACTTGTTGGCTGTGGAAGCAGCAGTGCAGATAATGGAGCAGATGCAGACTCTAACCTTAGCGGAAGCATAACAGCAGCAGGTTCATCAGCATTAAAGCCACTTGTTGATGATGCGGCAGACCTTTTTAATGAAAAATATCCAGATGTTAACATAACAATCGATGCAGGTGGTTCTGGTGAAGGACTTAAGCAGGTATCAGAGGGAACAGTTAACATTGGTAACTCTGATGTGGAGGCAGCAGAAAAGCTTGATGCAGCTAAGGCAGCAGAACTTGTAGACCATAAGGTATGTGTAGTAACAATGGCACCTATCGTAAACAAGGACGTAACAGCAGGTGGTGTTAAGAACCTTACAAAGGCACAGCTTACAGATATTTTTACAGGAAAGATTACTAACTGGAAAGAAGTTGGTGGTGCTGATGAAGCAATCGTGCTTATCACTCGTCCAGAATCTTCTGGTACAAGAGCAACATTTAAGAAATACGCATTAGATGGTGCAAGCGAAGCTTCTAACAAGTCAATGGAAACAGATGACTCAGGCGTACTTTTACAGAATGTTAAGACAACAAAGGGTGCTATCGGATATGTAGCTTTATCTTACCTTGTAAGCAACCCAGGCGTTGATACAGTATCAATTGATGGTGTTGAACCAACACTTGAGAATACATATGCTGGCAAATACCCAGTATGGACATACGAGCATATGTACACAAAGGGCAACGCAGATGAAGTATCCCAGAAGTTCCTCGACTACATCACATCAGATGAATACGGCAAGAAAATGGAATCATTAGGCTACGGCGTATCATCAAAGATGACAGTAAAAGAACACTAAAAAATAGTTGTTAAAACCCCCTTAATTAAAAAGTAAGATAAAATCTTACAAATCATCAGCAACCAAAATTAACATTAAAAGATTGAAAGAAAATCAATCAAAAAATTATAAGACTACAATTAAATCAAGATAAAAAATAAATGTTAGAAAAATTGATAGTCATAAAAAATATAGGATTTAGGCGAGCAGTATCCTGCCCGCCTAAACGCATAGAAATTAATAACATATAAAATGAAAATGTAAAAAAGAAATAACAAAGAGCAAATAACGAAGAATAAATAACAAAGAGTAAAGAAGATACATAAAGCTGATAAACAATTCAACGCAGATTAATCGCAACCCAGTTGTGTGGAGTGTTATATTGCAAGCTGGGTACTGTTGAAACCGTCGGCACTTAGTGGCTGTCCTTTAGCCGCTTAGTACCGCTACGGTTTCAAGTAGCGGGAGCGTGCCCAGCGGTAATATAACACTCCGCATAACGTCCGTAGCTATTAATCCCAACCGTTGAACATATAACAGCCACATTTTATATGTTAAGAATGGAGAAAGTATGAATATTAAAAGAGGTATGTTTACCAAAGAGTACCTGTGGCGTACAATCGTCACCCTGTGTGGTCTTTTCGTTATAGTGCTTACTCTTGGAATAGGTGGATTTCTTGTATACAAGGGTTCAGGAACATTCTTAAAATTCAATCATTCAATCGGTGAGTTCCTGTTTTCACCTGACTGGGCACCTATAGACAATATGGAAGGCGGCGGTTCAGTAGGTACACTTATATTTATAGTTGGTTCATTAAGCACCTGTGGTCTTGCACTGCTTATTGCAACACCATTTGCACTTGGTTCAGCTATATTTATGACAGAGATTTCGCCTAAATTTGGTGAAAAATTTTACCGCCCTGTAATCCAGATATTTGCAGGAATTCCTTCCGTAGTATATGGCTGGGTCGGACTTACCGTGCTTGTGCCATTTATAAGAGATATGTTTCACAGACAGGTAGGACATTCAATATTAGCGGCAGGTATTGTGCTTGCAATAATGATATTCCCTACAATAACAAGTGTGTCAGCAGATGCAATCAGGTCAGTTCCTAAAGATTATAGAATGGGTGCTTATGGAATGGGCTCAACACGCTGGCAGACAATATATAAGATAGTGCTTCCAGCTTCAGCTTCTGGAATATTCTCAGGTATAATACTTGGTCTTGCAAGAGCATTTGGAGAGGCATTAGCAGTTGCAATGGTAATAGGACAGACAACAGCACTTCCAGACAGCATATTCTCAACAACCAAATCACTTACAACAGAGATAACAGCCCAGATGGGAAATGCGATGGAAGGCGGAGAAACTAAGACAGCGTTGTGGACACTTGCATTGCTTTTGTTCCTTATATCACTTTTGTTCATATTTTTAATACATTTTCTGTCTGCTAAGCAGTCAGAAGAATCTGGAAATAAAAAGAAGGGTGCAAAGACTAATTAAAATCACCTGTTAAAGTTAATAAAGGGTGAAAATGAATATTTGTGCGCAGAAGCGTGCACAGAAATGGAGATTATATGAATAGGATAAAACGTGCCAAGGCACAGGATAGAGTAATTACAGTTATATTTTACTGTATAGCCGTATTCTTCTTTGTACTTCTTGCTGCATTTGCCGGATATGTAATTATTAAGGGCTTTGCGGGTGCAAAACTTTCAATGTTCGGCTTTACAAGGCGTGGTGCTATAGGCAACCAGCTTTTTAATACGATATATCTTGTATTCTTGTCATTGCTTATAACAGTACCAATTGGAACATTTGCTGGAATATATCTTGCAAAATATGCCAAGGGAGGACTTATTACAAAGTTCATAAGAATATGTATAGAGACACTTTCGTCACTTCCATCTATTGTTGTTGGTTTATTTGGCTACCTCATCTTTCTTGTAATTATAGGACTGGATAAAAGCCTTATGGCTGGAGCATTGTCCGTATCAATCATAACACTGCCACTTATAACAACAACAACAGAGGATGCCATAAAAGGACTCCCTAAGGGATATTTTGAAGCGGGTATGGGACTTGGTTCAACACGCTGGCAGGCAATATTCCACATATTACTGCCAGCCTGCCTTCCAAGAATTATGACAGGTGTAATACTTGCAGCAGGACGAGGCTTTGGTGAAGCGGCAGTTCTTTTGTATACAACAGGTTCAGGAACTAACATAAGATGGGGCAACTGGAATCTTGCATCATCAACCTGTCCACTTAACCCATTTCGTTCAGCAGAGACATTATCATTGCAGATATGGGATTTACAGGTTAATGGACAAAATCAGGACCTGGCTAACCTTGCATCAGCGGTACTTCTTATACTTGTGCTTGCATTCAGCATAGGAGCTAACGTGTTAAGTAATAAGATAAATAAGAAGAACTCTGGTGAGAAAGCGTAGAAATGAGGATAAGTATGAGTAATATAGATATGAATAAGAATTCTGAAAATGGAAGCAGTAATTATACAGGTGATGATAAATTTGTAATCAAAAATCTTAATCTTCATTATGGGGATTTTCACGCATTAAAAAATATTAATATGAATATTCCTAAAAATCAGATTACAGCATTTATCGGACCATCTGGATGTGGTAAATCTACATTTTTAAAGACACTTAACAGAATGAATGACTTAATTGAGGGTGTTAAGATTGATGGTGAAGTATACCTTGACGGAGCCAATATATTTACAGAGATGGACGACATAACATTAAGACACAGGGTTGGAATGGTATTCCAGCAGCCTAATCCATTTCCTAAAAGCATATATGACAATATAGCTTACGGACCAAGGTTATTTGGAGTGCACAAGAAAGCAGAACTTGATATTATAGTAGAAAAAGCTTTAAAACAGGCTGCTATATGGGACGAGGTGAAGGACAGACTTAAAAAGTCAGCTCTTGGACTTTCAGGTGGACAGCAGCAGAGATTATGTATTGCAAGAACTCTTGCAGTTGAACCTGAGGTTATTCTTATGGATGAGCCGACATCAGCCCTTGACCCAATATCAACTTCAAGAATTGAAGACCTTGCGATTGAGTTAAAGAATGATTATACAATAATAATGGTAACACACAATATGCAGCAGGCGACAAGAATATCAGATAATACAGCCTTCTTCTTGTTAGGAGAGATGATTGAATACGACAAGACAGAGCAGTTATTCTCTATGCCTAAGAACAAGAAGACTGAGGATTATATCACAGGACGTTTTGGCTGATAATTACATATTTTAGTACCTTGTTATTAAAATCTTTAAGAAGTATAATGAAGTTAATTAGTTGTAATGTGATTAATTAATATAGATATACAAATGCGAGGTATTTATTATATGGGATATGTAAAATTCGATATGCACTGTCATACAGCCGAGGGTTCAGTAGATGCCAAGGTTGGGATAGATGACTATATCAAGATACTTAAGAGCAAAGGTTTTAACGGAATGGTTGTAACAGACCATGACTCATATGATGGATATGATGCGTATCTTTCATATGGTAAGAAATATGATGATTTCGTGGTATTAAGAGGCATAGAATATGATAGTCTGGAGTTCGGACATTTTATAGTTATTCTTCCACAGGATACACCTAAAGAGGTGTATGAGCTTATGAGATATAAGGGCCTTACTTTAGATAAGCTTATATATATTGTCCATTGTTGTGATGGAATATTAGGACCTGCACATCCTTATGGAGAACCATTTATGAGCTTTGCATCTACTATGTACTGGAATCAGTCAAAGCAGATTGCACATATGGTTCATTTTGATTTCGTAGAAGGTTATAATGCCTGCGAGAGTGAGAAAAGCAATAAGTATGCAAGAAAGTTCGCCAAGGGGTGCAGGGTAGCACTTACAGGCGGAAGTGATGCCCATAACAGTAATTGTGTTGGTATGGGATATGCACTTATTCCAGATACAATAAAGACAGAGGACGACCTTATAAAATATTATAAAGATGGCAATCATCCTAAGGTTGGTGGAACAAGATATATATATACAACCAAGGACAAGATAGGAAAGCTTAACAAAGTGCTCGTATATTCTTTTTATATGTATAACAAGATTGGAGCGATGTTTAAGTATCCTAAGAGAGCGAAAGCGTTCAGAAGTGCGTTAAGGGCATTAAACAGACGTTTTATAATATATAGAAAAAGATAATCTGTAATGACCAGAGAATTCATCATATTAACTTAATAGAACCTGTCAGCAATATTGAAATAATTGAGTGTTAGACCGTGTGCCAATAGAAGCACAGGAAAAGAGGTTAATATGAGAAATAGATTTGACAGACAGTTAGTACAACTTAATAATGAATTAATTGAAATGGGTGGCATGATTGAGAAGGCTATATCTGATACAGTAAAGGCACTTGTTAATCAGGATATTGAGCTTGCTTCAAATGTAATAGAATATGACGAGGAGATTGATCATCAGGAACGTGAGATTGAACAGTTATGTCTTAAGTTATTATTACAGCAGCAGCCGGTTGCAAAGGATTTACGACTTATATCAGCAGCATTAAAGATGATTACAGATATGGAAAGAATAGGGGATCATGCAACTGATATTTCAGAGATTACAATAGAACTTTCTAAAGAATCATATATTAAGAAGCTTGATCATATACAGCAGATGGCTAAAGAAACTATGGTAATGCTAGTCCAGAGTGTTGAAGCATTTGTTAACAAGGATATGGATAAGGCAAGGACGGTTATCGTACACGATGATGTTGTTGATGATTTATTCAACAAGGTAAAGGCTGAGCTTATAGCTATGATTCACGAAGATGTTAATGCAGGTGAGCAGGCATCAGATCTGCTTATGGCTGCTAAATATTTTGAGAGAATAGGGGATCATGCGACTAACATATCAGAATGGGTTATATTCTCTATAACAGGTCAGCACCCAGATGATAAATAATAATCAATAATTGTTATTTAACATTAATTTTACATTTTACATTGAATTTACATAAGGTTCATATAAGCTTCATATAACTGTTTTACACTCCAAAATGTAAACAAAAAGTAAAGTCTATAAGAAATTTTGGAGGAAAAATGGATATATTTGGTGTATTAGCATTACTTGGAGGATTGGCGATATTCCTCTATGGAATGGATTTATTAGGTGAAGGCTTAACGGGAGCATCAGGAGGAAAGTTAGAGAATATACTTGAAAAGCTTACTTCTAACCCGATAAAGGCTGTTCTTTTAGGAGCTGGTGTTACAGCAGTTATACAGTCATCATCAGCGACGACCGTTATGGTTGTAGGTTTTGTTAATTCAGGTATTATGAAGTTAAGACAGGCAATTGGCATTATAATGGGTGCTAACATAGGTACTACCATAACTTCATGGATATTAAGCCTTACTGGTATTGAGAGTGATAATTTATTTATAAGAATGTTGAAGCCAACATCATTTTCACCAATCCTTGCAGTTATTGGTGTTGTGATGCTTGTATTCCTAAAGAAAGACAAATTTAAAAATCCAGCTAAGATATTTATTGGATTTGCACTTCTTATGTATGGTATGGAAGCTATGAGTTCATCTGTAGAGCCGCTTGCCGAAGTCCCACAGTTTCAGGATTTATTAACAACATTTAAAAACCCAATACTTGGTATGATTGCAGGACTTGTATTTACAGCAATAATACAGAGTTCATCAGCTTCAGTTGGTATATTACAGGCATTATGTTCTACAGGAATATTAAGCTATGCAACTGTTCTTCCTATAATAATGGGACAGAATATCGGTACTTGTGCAACAGCTATGTTATCAAGTATTGGTGCAAGCAAGAATGGTAAAAGAGCAGCTATAGTTCATCTGTACTTTAATGTTATAGGTACAGTTGTATTTATGACGGTGTTCTATACAGTTAATATGTTTGTACATTTTTCATTTCTGAATGATACAGCTAATGAGATGGGAATTGCGGTAATACATACAACCTTTAATATTATTACAACTGCACTTCTTCTTCCGTTAAGAAATGTGCTTGAGAAGCTCGCATATATGACTATAAGGGTTGATGATGAGGAAAAGGCACTTATGGAAAGACAGAGTGTTAATGAATTTGCACTTTTAGATGACAGATTTCTTGAGTCACCAAGCCTTGCAGTTGAACATTGTAAGACAGTTATAGGCAATATGGCTGATATATCAAGGGAGTCATTATTTACAGCACTTGGACTTATCGGTAATTATGATGAGAATAAGGCATTGTATGTTGGTGAGCTTGAGAGCAGGGTTGATAAATATGAAGATGAGCTTGGTACATATATTATGAAGATAAGTACCAAGATGCTTAATAAAGATGACTCAGAGACACTTAATATGATGCTTCACAGCATAGGCGATTTTGAAAGAATATCAGACCACGCCTGTAATCTGTGCGACTCTGCAAGAGAATTGCATAATAAGCAGATGGAATTCTCACCTAAAGCTAAGACGGAGTTAGATATATTATGTTCGGCAGTAAGAGAGGTTGTAGATATATCCTTTGATTCCTTTAAGACTAATAATATTAAAGAAGCAGATAAAGTTGAACCATTAGAAGAACTTATTGATACATTAACAGTTGAGCTTAAAGCTAGACATATAAGAAGATTAAGAGAAGGAAAATGTACTATTGAACTGGGATTTGCACATTCAGATATTCTTAATAATCTTGAGAGAGTGTCAGACCATTGTTCTAATATAGCAGTAGATGTTATCCAGTCAGATAAGGAAAATTTTGATACACACGAATATCTTGATGCAATGAAGAACAGGGATAACCAGCAGTTTGCAAGAGAATATAAAGAATACAAGGAAAAATACAGACTTCCAGAAACTAGAAAATTTGTGTAAAGCGTAGATATCAGCGGATACATTTTGTATAATCTTTTAAAGATAAAATGTATTAATATGCTGAAATCTGTCGCAGAAATCGAGGATATTATGGCATATGTATATGTTGTTGAAGATGATAAAAATATAAGCGAGATTGAAAGCTTTGCTTTAAAGAATGCAGGACATACAGTTGTTGAGTGTGCAAGCGGCAAAGAATTCCATAAGCTTATGAGAGACAGAATACCAGATATGATACTTCTTGATGTTATGCTTCCAGATGAAGATGGATTAGAGATATTAAGAAAGATAAGACAGACTCCAGAGACAAGAAGAGTTCCTGTTATAATGGTTACAGCTAAGACAACAGAGCTTGATAAAGTTAAAGGACTTGACCTTGGAGCTGATGATTATATAACCAAACCATTTGGAATTATGGAATTAATATCAAGAGTTAAAGCACTTCTTAGAAGGACAGGAAGTTCTGATGAAGAGAAGCTTATAGGAATTGGAAGTCTTTTTATTGATGATGAAAAACGAGTTGCATATGTCGATGATAAACCTGTTGAGCTTACTTATAAAGAGTATGAATTATTAAAATATCTTGCACTTAACCGTGGAATTGTCTTGACAAGGGATAATATAATGGACAGAATATGGAGTACAGATTACGAGGGCGAGTCAAGAACTCTTGATGTTCATATCAAGACATTAAGACATAAGCTTGGTACGGCTGGTAATTATATAAAGACTGTCCGTAATGTAGGATATTTTATGGATGATGAGGCCAGATAATGAAAAAAAGAATTAATCTTTTGTATATGATAATGGCACTTGTTACTATTGTGGCATCTGTATCTATAGCGTGTACTGTGTTCTACAATGTACTAAAGCATGAAGTGCTTGAAGATATGCACAATTACATAGATGTGTTTATTGGTGCAGATGCCTGGGGAATGGTAACAGACCCTGACAATATAGTTGAACAGAAGGTAATTGATAATTACGATGGAAATCTTAGAATAACATTTATTAATTCACAGGGTTATGCGGTAGTCGATACACTTGTTGATATTGATAAAATGGAAAATCATAACGAACGTCCTGAGGTTGTTGCGGCTAGACGGAATGGTTATGGATGTGACATAAGAAGGTCCGTAACACTTAATAAGAATTCTTATTATTATGCAGTTGCACTTGATAATGGATATGTGCTAAGAGTTTCAAGGGAAGTAAGCAGTATGACGAGTATTATGACAAGTATGCTCCCTGTTATAATTGTGTTATGTGTAATTCTCTTTATAATCTGTATGATAAGTTCACATTTTCTTACAAAAAGCATTGTTGAGCCGATTGAGTATCTTGCCAATAATATGGATGCTTCGGAGTCGGTTAAAGTATATAAGGAGCTTGTTCCATTTGTCACAACTATTAAAAGGCAGCACGAGGATATTATGCGCAATGCCAATATGAGGCAGGAATTCACGGCAAATGTTTCGCACGAATTAAAGACACCGCTGACATCAATATCAGGCTATTCTGAGCTTATTGAAAGTGGTATGGCGGCAGGTGATGATGCCAAGAGATTTGCAGGTGAAATACATAAAAGCTCACAAAGACTTCTCTCGCTTATCAATGATATTATAAGGATATCAGAGCTTGATGCCATATCGACAGAAGAAATATTCGAGACAGTTAATCTGTATGAAACAGCCAGGTCAACGGTGCAGATGCTTGAGATAAGTGCACAGAAGCACAGCATTATTATTGATGTTACAGGAAGTGATGTTAATATTACTGCTGATAAGCAGATGCTTGAGGAGCTTATATATAACCTGTGTGATAATGCGATACGTTACAATAATCCGGGTGGAAAGGTTAAGGTATCTGTGTATACACGACAGAATAATGGTGTGACTGAAAATGTTCTTGAAGTAGCGGATAACGGTATAGGAATACCTAAGGAACATCAGGACAGGATATTTGAAAGATTTTACAGAGTTGATAAGAGCAGGTCAAAATCTACTGGTGGTACAGGACTTGGGCTTGCGATTGTAAAGCATATAGTAGCCAAACACCATAATGCACATATAGAGCTTGAAAGTGAATTAGGAAAGGGAACTACTATAAGAGTTGTATTTGCTGATAATATGACAGTATAGGCAGTATACTGATTTGATGTTAGTAGTTAATATAACAATGAATTATATAATTAAATATACCAATATTGTAGTTAAAATATATGAATATTGTAGTTAAAGTATGTAAATATTGCAGTTAAATATGTAAATAAAGGTTGACGTTCACTTATTAATTGATTATCTTATACGAGGTAAGTTAGTTAAGAAATGGAGCGTCAATTTTTATGAGTAAATTATTAGCAGATAAAAAGAAATTATTTGACATTGATAAGGATAATCTGATGTTTCACAATAAAGCACTGTTTGCACTTCTTATACCAATAGTTGTTGAACAGCTGCTTAACTCATTTATGGGTATGGTGGATACTATGATGGTAAGTAACCTTGGAAGCCAGGCAATATCAGGTGTATCGCTTGTTGATTCGGTTAATAACCTTATCGTCCAGTTATTCTCTGCTATGGCTACAGGTGCAGCAATTATATGTTCGCATTATATAGGAATGAAAGACCGTGAGGGTGCTAATAAGGCGGCAAGACAGGTTGTGCTTACAGTTGCCACAATAGCAGTTGTCATAACAATAGCAGGACTTATATTAAGAAGACCTCTTTTAAGTTTTATATTTGGTAAGGTAGAACCTGAGGTTATGAGCAATGCAGTAACATACTTTCTGTATACAGCGTTAAGTTATCCATTTCTTGCGTTGTTTAGTGCAGGCTCAGCGATATTCAGATCGTGTGGTAATTCAAGATATCCTATGATGGTATCAGTAATCTCTAACGTAATAAATGTATGTGGAAATGCACTTCTTATGTTCGTATTTAATATGGGAGTTGCAGGTGCAGCTATATCAACACTTGTATCAAGAGTGTTCTGTATGGTTGTTATATTTATTGCATTATCCAAGCCAAAGATAGATATAGTAGTATCAGAATATCATAAGATAAGACCTGATTATAAGCTTATAGGCTCGATACTTGCGATAGGTGTTCCGTCAGGAATTGAGAACAGTATGTTCCAGTTCGGTAAGCTTGCAATCCAGTCAACAGTATCAACTATGGGAACAGCGGCTATTGCGGCACAGGCTATGACTAATATATTAGAAAATGTTAATGGTGTCTTTGGAATAGGTGTTGGTATATGCCTTATGACTGTTGTAGGACAGTGTCTTGGAGCAGGAAGAAAAGAAGAAGCCAAGTATTACATAGTCAAATTGTGCGGAATAGCAGAGATAGGAATTATTGTATCTTGTATTATCGTGTATGCACTTGTACGTCCTATAACGGTTTTTGGTGGAATGGAGACAGACAGTGCAAGAATGTGTATAGAGATGGTTGGTGCGATAACAATATATAAGCCAATTGCGTGGGTATTCTCATTCGTTCCAGCATACGGAATGAGAGCGGCAGGAGATGTAAAGTTCTCAATGATAACATCAATGACAACTATGTGGTGTTGCAGGGTTGCATTGTGTATTGGTCTTGTTAAGGTATTCAATATGGGACCAATGGCAGTGTGGTATGGTATGTTCGCAGACTGGACAGTAAGAGGAATAGTCTTTGTAAGCAGATACTTTAGCGGTAAGTGGATTAAGAAGGTTATATAGTATATAGCATATGGAATGGGCATTTAATACAATGATAAAATTGTTAAAAGATTAAATGGTAAATTAATAAAGATAAACGGTTAAAAAATGGAAATTTTATTATATTAACGGTTAAAATTATATATAATACCGGTTGACAAATGGAAATTCACCTCCTATACTTTAATTAAAGTAACTTATAGACATTAGACCTATTATACGGAGGTGCTGTATATGACTATTCAGGAGATGAGGGATAAGAAGAAAGAAAAAGGCTACACATATGCACAGATGGCTGAGTTATCGGGAGTGCCCTTAGGGACAATACAGAAGATATTTTCTGGAGAAACAGAAAGTCCACGCTATGATACGCTTCTGGCACTTGAACAGATTTTTACAGAGCAATCTGTAGTGTGCGAGGCTGCTGCTTCTTATAAGACTGACAGGAATGGAAGTTATACGCTTGATGATTATTATGCCTTACCAGAGGATCAGAGAGTTGAGTTAATTGATGGATATTTCTATACAATGCTGTCGCCTACATTTGGACATCAGTCAATTGCAGGAGAAATACACCGTCAGATTGCTAATTATATTATGGAGCATAACGGAAGCTGCCGTCCATTTATTGCACCGGTAGATGTACAGCTTGACTGCGATAATAAGACAATGGTTGAGCCAGATGTTGGCATAATATGTGACACTTCCAAGATTAAGAGATTTGGAATATATGGAGCACCGGATTTTGTTCTTGAAGTAATATCTCCATCTACTAAGAAAAGGGACTATGCCCTTAAGCTGTCAAAGTATATGGAAGCTGGTGTCCGTGAATATTGGATAGTGGATTTCGTGCAGGCGAAGATACTTGTATATTATTTTGAAGGTGACAACTATCCTGTTATATATGGATTTGACAAGCCGGTTCCAGTGAATATCTATGGTGGTGACCTTGCTATAGATTTTTCTAATATTGCTAAGTGGCTTGAGGAAGGGATGGAATAAGGAAAGTGCCGATAAAAAAGTGCCGATAAAATTCGAGAGAAATAAAAATATAAGCTGTAAGTGCAAAGCATCTTAGCACTTACAGCTTATTGTTATGTATGCATTTAATTAATGAACATTAAATGCTTTAATTCCAGGATATACGGCTGAGTCACCGAGTTCTTCTTCAATTCTAAGTAACTGGTTATACTTAGCAACACGTTCTGAACGACAAGGTGCACCAACAGGCATAATCATAAATTCCTGAACATCAAGTCCAGATGATAAAGCGTGACAGCCACCATTAATAATATTCATCATAGGAACTGGGAGTCTGTTGCCTGAAATTCCACCTAAGAATTTATAAAAAGTTAGAATGAACTAATGTAGATTAGAAGTTAATAACTCAAAGCGATAATATTTATCATATGGGTGTTTAGATACAGAATTTATTCTGAATAGCACTGATTAAATACCAAATAACACATCTCAATTGAAAGTGTATAGTCATTGTGATACATTTTGTTTATAAATAAAGAAATGAGGATTAGTATGAAAACAGTAGAGATAGCAGTATGTGATGATGAACAAGTGCATATAGACAGAATTGTTAAATATATAGAGGTATATTCGGAAGAATCTGAAATAAATATTAATATAACATCATATAATTCAGGAATGGCATTGTTGAAGGATATAGAAAATGATGATTTAAAGTATGATATTATATTTCTTGATGTTGAAATGCCAGAAATTAATGGAGTAGATATAGCAAGGCAGATACGTAAAATTACACAAGATGTAATAATATGTTTTGTGACGAGTTTTGATAAATACGCAATACAAGCTTATGGTGTTGAAGCATTAGCATATGTTGTAAAACCAGTTGCATATGCTGAATTGAAAAGAGTGCTGTCAAGAGCTGTTGTATTGGTGCAATATACATTTGATTATAAGGAAGCAGAGGAACGATACATAGAGGTTCCTGTTTCGAGAAATACCCGAATAGTAGACGTAAGGACTATACAGTATATTGAAAAACGAAGAAATCAATGCGTTTTACATTGTACAGATGCAGAGATAACGTGTTATGAAACATTAAAGAAGATTTGTAGTAAGTTAGATCAAAATATATTTATATATGTGCATCAAGGGTATATAGTCAATTTTGATGCAATAAAAGAAGTTAAAGAAAATGTGGTATGTCTTGGGGATGGCGTTGAAGTGCCACTAAGCAGAAGTCATTATAAAGAAGTGAAGAATAGGCATATGAGTAAAATAAGAAAGCTGCTTGAAGAAAGAAAAATGTAGAGATAACACTATTGTTAATTACAGATAATAATTAAATACTATTATCTGTAATTAGGAATAAGTATATCAACAATGAAGGTAGTATCATTGTAGTTAATATCAATTGTGCCACCGTATTTATTAACATTATTCGTAACACTAATAAGACCTAATCCGTGCAAAGGATTAGCCTTAGAGCCAGAAGAAGGTTTGCTGGAGATAAAGCGACCTTCTCTTTTTTTGATTTTTTCGTGGTGATTATTTTCACAATGTATTGCCAGATATGTATCTGCCTGTTTAATAGCAAGATTAATATATCCGTTATCGAGTTTTGAAGCGGCAGTTATAGCATTATCTAATATATTTCCAAGCACTGTTATGAGAGTAAAGTCATTTATATAGATGTTGTTAAAATCTAACTGTGTATCAAATGCTATTTTATTATCATCACATATGAGCTTTTTAGAGTTAAGAAGTGCTGATATGGTAGATGAAGTGGAAGATATAGTCTGAGTCTGGTTAAGTTCATCAGTTATCTTATGTATGTAATCGTGAATTTGTTTATTTTTACCATCAGCAGACAAACTGTCAATAATAAGAAGGTGATTTTTCATATCGTGTCTTAATGTGTGGAGTTGTTGTAATTTATCGTCAATCTGAGAATTATATTCAGATTCCATAGCAGCTTTTTCAATTTGAATTTTATTCATAGCATTTTCTTCAAGAGTAATTGCAATTCTACTATAAGTAGTAAGACAAAATATGATTATTAGCGCGATTAATATAAAAAACATAGGAATAAGCATCTGTGAATTAAGTATTGTTGGTTCAGTGAGAATAGGTGCTATTGATAAAGTGATGATAGTTGCAATTGATATAAAATCATATAGAAATATGTAGGGTTTTGCTGTACTTAATGATTTGATTTTTTTAGTATTAAAATATATACAGGCAATGATATAAGAAATGATAATACCAGAAGTCGAATTATAATGTGTGTAAAGTTGATTTGAAGCAATTTGTAATAAATCTCTAAAAAATAATGCATGCAGTAATATAATTATAAATGTAGAAATATAATCATACATAAAATATTTAATGGCAGTAATGAGGCGTTTGATAAGTGCTCCGTTGCAGCTTACTAAAATATAGGCAAGTATAATAATATTTAATATATATACGAACCAGTTAGGAAAAGTTATTATTGCATAGAATATTCTAAATGTTAAAAAAATAGGTCTGAGTATGTGTTTATAATATGATTTATAACCGTGATTTTTAATAAACAAATCAATAATTAGAAAATCAAAGAAATTCTCAATTGTGTCAAAAAATATATTGTAAAAATTCATAAATCCCCCCTGTAGTAACAATATTATTATACAGAATATAAAAATTAAGTCAATTTTTACCAAATAGCACAGTTTAAATACCAAATAGCACATGTTTATTGCATTAGAAATATAGAAGTGATATGTTTGCTGAGAAAGGAGATGATATATATGAATTATAAAAAACAATTAAAAGAAATGTCAGAATTGGAACAAATAAACATAGTTGGTGGAAGTTCAAAAGGAAAAGTAACATATTGGAAAAATGTTTATGATGTATTGTTAGATTTGTTTGGAATGAAGTAAAAATAGTTCTTAAAAATTATAATCCCATTTATAGATACATATAGGGGTATAAGTCTAAAGAATTTGTAAGATAGTTATAAATCAGATTTGCAAAAAGCAAACTGTTTTATATATAAAGGGAAATTTTGATAAATTGCGCAAAATATCAAATTTTTTAATGGTTAATGCTTATAAAAAGTACCTAGGTAGAGATTATCACTTTTTATATAAGTGTAAAAAATATATAACAAAGGAGATTTATTAAAATGGAATTAACAATGAGCAATGGGTTATGTGAAATGAGTGTAAATGAAATTCTGTTACTTGATGGAGGAGAATGGAGTTGGAGTTGGAGTGATTTTGGAGCTTCAACAGCAGGTAATTGTGTAGGAGGTGCAGCGGCAGGAGGAGTCACAGCGGTATGCACAGGAGGAACATTTTGGCCTGCTGTAGGAGTTGGAGCTCTTGGAGGAGCTGTATGGGGAGCAGGAAGCTATTCAGTAGGACAGCTTTGGAAAGGATTATTTGGATAATATTAAGTTATATCTAATTAGTTATTAAATTTTTTGCAATACTGTGGATTGTAAAAATTGTTATTTGATTAATTATCAAAACAACCCACAGTATTGTATTTTAAATTTATTGCATATATATAAAGTAATTATATGGAGGATACTTTAAATGAGATGTACAAACTGTCAAAGTCAACAAATGGTTAAAATGGCTCTTATAGCAAATCAGATTTGGAAGATAAAAGTTGTTAATGAGATTAAGAAAAATAAGTATGATAAAAAATCTGAAAAAGGAATAAATGCATATTTATGTGAAGAATGTGGACATATAGATTTATGGTTAGAGGATAATAAAAATGAATAAAAGATACAAATATTGCTTGAGTAGTATAAATGCATTTTGTGGCGTGCTTAGTATTATGTTGTTAGTAGGTTATAATAGAATTCTTATAATATTAATTATATTAGTATTATTTGTGGTTAATGTTTATTTATTAAAAAAATAAAAACTTGAATTTGATTAAATAGTTGCATATATATTTATAGAAAAATAGGTTTTGATAAAATGTTTACTGATGAATATTACCAATTAAGGTTTAAATTGTATCAGCGATTGGAGTGCTAGACAAATGAGATATTATTGTGTAAAACAACACGACATAACAGACTGTGGGGCAGCCTGTCTTGCAACAATTTGCAAGCAAAATGATTATAAAATTGGAATTACCAGAATTCGTGAAGTTGCCGGAACAGATAAGCAAGGAACGAATGTCTATGGAATAATAAAAGCCGCAGAAACATTAGGTTTTAGTGCTAAAGGTGTAAAAGGAGATAAAGAAGCATTTTTTTCAGAGTTTCCATTACCTTGCATTGCACATGTAATAATGGATGGCAATTTATTGCACTATGTAGTTATACATAAAATAACAAAAAAACAAGTTGTTATTGCTGATCCAGGAGCAGGCATTGTAAAACTTACACCAGAGGAGTTCTTTGGAGATGTTCATAAGGAGGGAAAACCACCAAAATATCAGTGGAGTGGAGTACTAATACTTCTTGTGAAATCAGAAAGTTTTCAAACAGGAGATGAAACTAAAGGTTTATTTCAGAGATTTATACATTTATTATTACCACAGAAAAAATTGATAATTCATATATTTATAGCTTTACTTATATATACAATATTAGGCATATTAGCAGCATTTTATTTTAAAGTTTTAGTAGATGATATTTTACCAGACAGTTTGATGAAGACACTCACAACATTGTCAATTGGAATAATTGTATTGAATATTTTTAAAGTTATTTTAAATGCTTTTAGAACACATCTTTTATTATATTTAAGTCAGAAACTTGATATAGCATTATTATTAGGATATTACAGACACGTTTTGGAACTTCCGATGAATTTTTTTGGAACAAGAAAAGTAGGAGAATAACACAAAACAAACAAATGGTCTGTAATATTTTACAGATTTAAAATAATTTTCACTAAGCAACGCAGAGCCTGTTGATAATGCAAATACACATTGAAACCAATAAAGTTTTATGTTAGAATAGACCCAATATAACAATAACAGTGCGAAGCCGCATATACAGGAGGTTTTAGATACAATGGAAGCATACAAGCAGGAATTTATAGATTTTATGGTTGAGAGTGATGTGTTAAAGTTTGGAGATTTCACATTAAAGAGTGGAAGAAAGTCCCCATTTTTTATGAATGCAGGTGCATATGTAACAGGTACACAGCTTATGCGTCTTGGCGAGTATTATGCTAAGGCAATTCACGAGACATATGGTGATGATTTTGATGTGCTTTTTGGACCAGCATATAAGGGAATTCCAATCAGCGTAGTTACAGCCGTTGCTTATGCTAAGCTTTATGGTAAGGAAGTGCGTTATTGTTCAGACCGTAAGGAAGAGAAGGACCATGGTGCAGATAAGGGAAGTTTCCTTGGAAGCAAGTTAAAAGATGGCGACAGAGTTATTATGATAGAAGATGTTACAACATCAGGTAAGTCAATGGAAGAGACAGTTCCTAAGGTAAGAGGAGCAGCTGATGTTACAATTATCGGTCTTATGGTATCACTTAACCGTATGGAAGTAGGTCTTGGCGGCAAGGTGAGCGCGTTAGATGAGATTAAGGAAAGATATGGCTTTGAGACAAGTGCAATTGTTTCAATGGCAGACGTTGTAGAACATCTTTATAATAAAGAATGTGAAGGCAGAGTTGTCATTGACGATAAGTTAAAGGCAGCCATAGATACTTATTATGAACAGTATGGGGTGCGTAATTAATTAGTCAGTTTGGTTTATCAAGCCAGCAGGAATGGAGGATTGTTGTGGAAGAAAAATTATATAAAAAAATGAAGTCAGTTGGCGTATCAAATCTTGTGTTTGGAATTGTAACAATCGCTTTTGGTATTGGCGCTGGTGTTATGATGATAGTTAATGGAGCAAGACTTCTTGCACATAAATCAGATATATTATTTTAAATGTATATACTGCCTGATATATTATTGCAATGCTTTAACGGAGTGTTGCAATGGTATGTCAGGCATATTATATTGTGTGGAGAGAGATTATGAATAAGCAGAAGTTTCATAATGTTATGAAATGGATAATTTTTGTTATATATATGTGTCTGCTTATATACGTTGTATTCTTTGCTGAGTCAATGGGAAGGACATCGCAGACAAGACATATATACAATCTGGAACCTTTTAAAGAAATAAAAAGGTTCTGGAAATATATATTAGATAATGATTCACTTGGAAGAATAGCAAGACTTAATATTATAGGAAATGTTGTTGCGTTTATTCCTTTTGGAATATTTCTTCCAGTGCTATCTCACAGAAGAATTAAATTAATAGCAACAACTTTATATTCATTTAGTCTTTCTTTGGCAATAGAGCTTACACAGCTTATAACTATGGTTGGAAGCTGCGATGTAGATGATTTGATATTAAATTGTCTGGGAGGACTGACAGGATACATCATATATGCAGTCTGGTACAAAATTATTAGAAGAGAGGATTAAGCGTGAAATTATTTAATAAATACAAGTTTTCGGATAAAAGGCAGTCGCTTGGTGGAATAATATCTACCATAATGGGTCTGCTTGCATTGGCTTCCTTAATATATGGCGTGTATTTATCCTACAAAGCTGAAGGATATGCAGGTTTAAAGGTAGGAAGTCTTGGACTGTTAAGTCTGTTATTTTCAATAATAGGTTCAGTAATCGGGCTTCTTAGCTTTAAGGAAGATGATAAATTCTATACTTTATCAAAGGTGGGCTCACTGTTATGTGGAATACTCGCAGTATTTATGGCAGCGGTATTCCTTATGGGTATAGTGTAATTGCTAATATATTTTTGTGTAACAATAAAGAATAATATAATAGTTGTGCAGTATTAGAGATTAGTACATTTGTTGTGTGACAATGTAAAATAATATGATTGTTATATATATAGTAATGGATATTAATATATATATTTATTATAGAAATGGAGATTAATATGTTTGATGATAATATAGAAGAAAGATATTCGCTTGCAATAGAAAGAATATCAGAGATTAATAAAGATGATGAGCTGTCAGATTATGGTGCTGGCAGTTATGCTGATTATTTTAAAAATGTATCGGCGTTTATACTGCTTATGGATAAGCTCAAGAATGATATAGCTGGCAAAGCATTTGATAACGCTTCATTAGAGGAGCTTGGCGAATATAACAGGGCTTTATATAAAGATGTGACAGGAGAAGCCTATAATACAAGTTATGCTAATCCAAGAGTTAGTGTTAGGTGCTTTGGAGAGCAGTGCGGAAGATTATTCTCAATGGTATATATGGAAATCAGGGGTCTGATTGTATATATGTATGAGCGAAGATTAGCAGATGCAACAGCACTTATTGAGCTGTTTATTGAGCTTTACTGCATAGTTAAGGACTGTGCGGCTGATAATACAGAGGCTGATTATAAGCATCTTAAGGAAGCAGTCTACTGGTATGTAAGTGATTACAGTGATGACCATATTGAATACAGGATAAGGGAACTTATAGACCCATCACTGGATTTTGCTGTAAGAATTATTATGGACAGCGATTTGAATGATTTAAGATATCTGTACAGATATGGGGAATATATTACTGATAATGAAATTAAAATGGCACAGCATTTGAACTCATTATCTGAACAGCAGATAAAAGATATGGCGGCAACATTTACAGAAGGATACCGAAAGGGATTTATTCTTGGCAATAAGCCGTTAGAGAAGAAGCAGACTGTCAATATCAGATACTGCGTAGGCTTTGAAAGACTTGTAAGAGAAGAGATAAAGCAGTTTGAGGCAATGGGGCTTAAGCCTACTATATACAGGGCGGCAGTTAATTCAATTAACAAGCGTATGCATATTAAGATAGGCTATTATGGCGCAAGTCCTAATAAACAGATGGAATTTGACCATAGATTTGATAATGCACTATATCTTGACGGAGATTTTGTTGAGAGAAAGCTTGGTGCATTAAAAAATGCGTATGAAAAGCATAAAGAGCTTGCCGATGTACACGGCGGTCCTGCTGTTATGGAAGTATTTGGTGAGAAGCCATTTGAGCCAGATGATGCTAAAGAATGTTATCATCTTGATGATAAACAGCAGAAGCTTATAGTCAAATATAATAATGAATCAGGAGCTATAGTTAATTCATATATTAAAGGCGAGGAGAGAAGCTTTACTATAATAGCTTATCCATCACCAGAGGCAGGCGACAAGTTCACTGAGATTTTTGATGAGATTGTCAAGATAAATACTCTTGATTATGACAAGTACAAGGTTGTCCAGCAGAGAATTATAGATGTGCTTGATACAGCAGAGTATGTCAGGGTCAAAGGCTGTAACGGCAATGAAACGGATATGAAAGTATCTATAATGAAGGTTAATGATGGCAGTAAGCAGACAGTATTTGAGAACTGCCTTGCAGATGTTAATATACCGCTTGGTGAAGTATTTACATCGCCAGTCCTTAAGGGAACAGAGGGCGTGCTTAATGTAAGCAAGGTATATCTTAACGACATTAATTTCAAGAACCTTAAGGTGCATTTTAAAGATGGTTTTGTCACGGATTATATGTGTGATAATTATGAGGATGAGAAGCGTTGCAAGGATTTATTTAAAGAAAATGTCCTGTTTAACCACGATACACTTCCAATCGGTGAATTTGCAATAGGAACTAATACTACAGCATATGTGTCAGCGAACAGATATGATATTGTGTATCTACTTCCAATTCTTATTGTTGAGAAAATGGGACCACATTTTGCACTTGGTGATACGTGCTATTCAAGGTCAGAGGATGTTGCAGTGTTCAATCCTGATGGCAAGGAGATAATCTCAAGGGATAATGAGGTGTCTTTATTAAGAAAGAGTGAGCCTGACAAGGCATATTACAATTGTCATACAGATATTACAATTCCATATGATGAAATTGGAAGAATATCAGTTGTAGACTATTCAGGAAAAGAAACAAGCATAATACAAAATGGAAGATTTGTGCTTTCAGGAACTGATATGCTTAACGAACCGTTTGAAGATTAAAACAGACATTGGTTCAATAACACGGTTTATGTTAAATTCCTTGACGATATATCTAAAACAAAGTAAAATATTATAGGTATTGTATTATATTATCTGTTTAATTATCCAGATGGATGATTTATCAGATAATATGAAATTATAAGTGATTTAATATTATTTTAAGATGATAGTTGTATTTCTATCAGAATGGAGGAAGTTAAACATGGCTTTAGTAGGAATAGTTATGGGTAGTGATTCTGATATGCCTGTTATGGCAAAGGCAGCAGACATATTAGACAAGTTAGGTATCTCATATGAGATGACAATTATCTCTGCTCACAGAGAACCAGATGTATTCTTTGAATATGCGAAGACAGCAGAACAGAAAGGATTCAAGGTTATCATTGCAGGAGCAGGAATGGCAGCACATCTGCCAGGAATGTGTGCGGCAATATTCCCTATGCCAGTTATTGGTATTCCAATGCACACAACTTCTTTAGGTGGTAGAGATTCGTTATATTCAATAGTACAGATGCCAACAGGAATTCCTGTTGCAACAGTTGCTATTAATGGTGGTGCTAATGCAGGTATTCTTGCAGCTAAGATTCTTGCGACATCAGATGAACAGCTTCTTGAAAGGCTTAAGAATTATACTAAGGAATTAAAGGAAAGTGTTCAGGCTAAAGATGCAAGACTTCAGGAAGTTGGATACAAGAATTACGCAAAGTAATTAAAATATCAGATTGTCGTTAAATTATAAAATGGTGCTTATAAAGCATACATAGTTATTCGCAGATAAGCTGCGTAAGAATGGAGGATTACAATGGATTACAAGAATGCTGGTGTTGATATCGAAGCAGGTTACAAGTCAGTTGAATTAATGAAAGATGCGGTCAAGTCTACATTCAGACCGGAAGTGTTAGGTGGTATCGGTGGATTTTCAGGTGCATTTTCACTTGAGAAGATTAAGCAGATGGAAGACCCGGTTCTTCTTTCAGGAACAGATGGCTGTGGAACAAAGGTTAAGCTTGCTTTTATTATGGATAAGCACGATACAATCGGTATTGATGCAGTTGCAATGTGTGTTAATGATGTTGTATGTGCAGGTGGAGAACCTCTTTTCTTCCTTGACTATATTGCATGTGGAAAGAATTATCCAGAAAAGATTGCAACAATCGTAGGTGGTGTAGCAGAGGGCTGCCGTCAGTCAGAATGTGCACTTATCGGAGGTGAAACAGCAGAACACCCAGGACTTATGCCAGTAGATGAATATGATGTTGCTGGATTTGCTGTAGGTGTTGTTGATAGAAAAGACCTTATAACAGGTGAGAATATTAAGCCGGGCGATACACTTATCGGTATTGCTTCAAGTGGTGTTCATTCTAATGGATTTTCACTTGTAAGAAGTGTATTCACAATAACAGAAGAGTCACTTAATACATATTACGATTCACTTGGCAAGACACTTGGAGAGGCTTTACTTGCTCCAACTAAGATATATGTTAAGACTATGAAGTCTATTAAGAACGCAGGAATTCGTGTTAAGGGATGCAGCCATATCACAGGTGGCGGTTTCTATGAGAACATTCCAAGAATGTTACCAGATGGTGTAAGAGCTGTTGTAAAGAAAGACAGCTATGAAGTTCCTCCAATCTTTAAGATGTTACAGACAGATGGCGAGATTGAAGAAGATATGATGTATAACACATTTAATATGGGTATTGGTCTTGTACTTGCAGTAGCCCCTGAGGACGTAGATACAACTATGGAAGCTATTAAAGCTGCTGGTGAGACACCTTATGTTATCGGTAATATTGAAGCAGGTGAGAAGGGAGTAACTTTATGCTAAGAATAGCTGTTATGGTATCTGGAGGTGGAACTAATCTTCAGGCTATAATTGATGGTGTAAAGGACAAGACAATTACTAATACAGAGATTGCTGCTGTTATAAGTAATAATGCTAATGCTTATGCTCTTACAAGAGCTAAAGAGAACGGAATACCAGCTTATTGTGTATCACCTAAGGATTATGCTACAAGAGATGAATTTAATAAAGCACTTCTTGAAAAGGTTAATTCGCTTAATGTAGACCTTGTTGTGCTTGCGGGCTTCCTTGTTAAAATTCCAGAAGAAATGGTACACGAATACAGTCATAGAATTATTAATATCCACCCATCACTCATCCCATCTTTTTGCGGTGTAGGCTTTTATGGACTTCGTGTTCACGAAGCTGCACTTGCCAAAGGTGTTAAGGTTACAGGTGCAACGGTGCATTATGTAGATGAAGGAATGGATACAGGAGAGATTATATTCCAGAAAGCTGTTGAAGTTAAAGATGGTGACACACCAGAAATTCTTCAAAAGAGAGTTATGGAACAGGCAGAATGGAAGTTACTGCCTGCCGCTATTAACAAGATAGCTAATGAACATGATAACTAGAAAGACTAGATTATATTGGAGGAAGAACAGATGAAGGTTTTAGTTGTAGGCAGCGGTGGACGTGAGCACGCCATATGCTGGAAGATAAGCCAGAGCCCTAAGGTTGATAAGATATATTGTGCACCTGGTAATGCAGGTATTGCTGAGGTTGCGGAATGTGTTGATATTAAAGCTATGGAATTTGATAAGCTTGTTGCATTTGCTAAGGAAAATGTAATTGACCTTACTGTAATTGGTATGGATGATCCACTTGTTGGCGGTATTGTTGATGCATTTGAGGCAGAAGGTTTAAGGGTATTCGGACCTAGAAAGAATGCAGCTATACTTGAGGGTTCAAAGGCATTTTCTAAGGACCTTATGAAGAAATACAATATACCAACAGCAGCATATGAGACATTTACATCTGCTGATGAAGCTAAGAAGTATCTTGAAACAGCTAAGTATCCTATCGTTCTTAAGGCTGATGGTCTTGCACTTGGAAAGGGCGTTCTTATATGTGAAGACAAGCAGATGGCACTTGACGGTGTAGACGAGCTTATGCTTGACAAGAAGTTCGGTTCAGCAGGTAATACAATTGTAGTAGAAGAATTTATGACAGGACGCGAAGTTTCAGTTCTTTCATTTGTTGACGGTAATACTATAAAGATAATGTCTTCTGCACAGGATCATAAGAGAGCCAAGGACGGAGATCAGGGGCTTAATACAGGTGGTATGGGTAACTTCTCACCATCACCATTTTATACTAAGGAAGTTGATGATTTCTGCAAGGCACACATATATCAGGCAACAGTTGATGCGATGAAGGCAGAGGGAAGACCATTTAAGGGTGTTATATTCTTTGGACTTATGCTTACACCAGAAGGTCCTAAGGTACTTGAATATAATGCAAGATTTGGTGATCCTGAAGCACAGGTTGTTCTTCCAAGAATGGAGAATGATATAATTGATGTATTTGAAGCGTGCATAGACGGAACATTAGATAAGATAGATCTTAAGTTTACTGATAATGCGTGTGTATGCGTAGTTCTTGCATCAGACGGTTACCCACTTGAGTACAAGAAGGGCTTTGAGATAACAGGTATGGAGAATTTCAAGGGTAAAGATTCATACTTTTTATTCCACGCTGGTACTAAGTTCAACGAAGAAGGCAAGGTTGTTACTAATGGTGGACGAGTTCTTGGCGTAACAGCATTAGGTGAGGATTTAAAGAAAGCCCGTGCTAATGCTTATGAAGCGACAGAATGGGTTAATTTTGATAATAAATATATGCGTCACGATATAGGTAAAGCTATAGACGAAGCATAATTGTTAATTGAATGTGTTTAAGTAACTCCCGCCACATATAATGGTGGGAGTTATTGTGTAATAATTGTAATAATGGAGGACAATGGAATGAAGATTACATCTGTAAAAGGTACTAATGATTATCTTCCTAATGAAGTAGAGATAAGAGATTATCTCCAGAATGAAATATTAAAAGTATATGTAGAGAATGGTTTTGAACATATAACAACTCCGGTTATTGAAGATATTGAAAATCTTGATAAGAGTGATGGTGGAGAAAACCTTAATCTTATATTTAAGATTATGAAGAGAGGCGACAAGCTTGACAAGGCACTTGCAAGCGGAGTCACTTCACAGAATGAAAATGTTCTTGCAGATATGGGCTTAAGATATGACCTTACACTTCCTTTAAGCAGATATTTTGCTAATAATAAGGATAAGCTTACACTTCCAATGAAGTGTATACAGATGGACAGAGTGTACAGGGCAGAACGTCCACAGAAGGGTAGATTAAGAGAATTCGTACAGTGTGATATAGATATTATAGGTTCTGACTCAAGAGATTCAGAGGTTGAGCTTATACTTATAACAACTAAGGCACTTAAAGCTATAGGAATGAAGAACTTTAAGGTTAAAGTTAATGACAGACGACTTTTAAGAGCATTTCTTATGGACTGCGGATTTGAAGAAAGCCAGCTTGACAGTGTATGTATAACATTTGATAAGATGGATAAGATTGGTCTTGAAGGTGTTAAGAATGAACTTGAGGAGAAGGAATTCGCAGAAGCAGCTATAGCCAAGTTTACAGGATTTCTTGCAAATGTAAGCAATCCACAGGAGATTTCTTTAGAGTCAGTTAAAGATATTCTTGTAGATAAAGCACCAGCAGAAAGCCTTGAATATATTATGAAGTCAGTTAATGAGCTTTGTAATGGCGAGTTCAATGTTGTATTTGACCTTTCATTAGTAAGAGGACAGGGATACTACACAGGAACTGTATTTGAGGTTGAAAGCATTGACTTTAAGGGTGCTATTGCAGGTGGTGGAAGATATGATAACCTTATTGGCAAGTTCTTAGGACAGCAGGTAAGTGCAGTAGGATTTTCTATCGGATTTGAGAGAATATTCTCTATACTTATGGAACACGGAATTGACCTTCCTAATAAGGGCAATAAGATAGCGGTAATGTACGATGAGGGTGAGCTTACAGCAGCGTATAAGCTTGCAGAAAAGTACAGGGCAGAAGGTAAGATATGTTCACTTTATGTTAAGCCAAAGAAGATGGGCAAGTTCTTAGGAAAGCTTGAAGAAAGAGGCTATGCAGGCTTTATTAATGTAAGTAATGATGACGGGATAAGTTATTTTGAGAACTAATAATTAAAATAGAACTTCGGGTGATCTATGAACAAACTGGATATAGATTACCCGAAGTTTTTACATACGTCTGTATAGAAAGTGTGTTACAGACGGCTGTGTCTGATGTAAAAAGTTTATCTGAAAGACTTAAATGCTTTACGCAGTTAGTTCCTTGCCTTGGCAAGTGCACTGTCTATAGCTGATAACAGCATAGTTGCTGTATATTTACTACCTGCATTATAAGTAATATTATCTGTTGAGCCGTTGTTGATAACGGCGGTCTTTATCTCATCAAATGAAGAATTAAGCATAGGATACATAGTCTGTACAGACTCTGAAAGATTAACCATTTCGATATTGTTGATATTGTCGGAGTCAACTGTAACCTGAATATCTATAGGAGTACCATTAAGAAGTATTGAGGAAGTGTATACACCTGGTGAATATGTAGGACAAGATGTATTCTTTTTTACTGTGTCAGTGCTTGTGCTTATATTAACACCTGTACTTTTGGCAGCATCTGAACTGCTTCCGCCAAATATAAATATTGCCGCTAATATAATAAGAGCAGCGATTATGCATATCATAATTATCAGTTTCTTAAGTGGAATTACCACAATTCTGGTTGAACCGCTCATATATCCCCCTCATATAACACACATTTATTTTGATAAAATATATGAGCATTCATATATAAATAGAACTTATATATGGTATACTTAAATGAGTTTCATTGAATAAAAATGTGCACGGAAATGAGGATTATTATGTCATTACAACTTATACTTGGAGGATCGGGTGCTGGCAAGTCAACATATTTATATAGTTCAATAATAGAGGAGTCGATTAACAATCCAGACACAGATTATATAATTATCGTGCCAGAGCAGTACACTATGGCAACACAGAAGCGTGTGGTTGAGCTTCACCCACGAAAGGGGATTCTTAATATAGATGTTATAAGCTTTGAAAGGCTTGCTTATAGAGTATTTGAGGAGGTCGGGGCTTCTGACTATCCGGTGCTAGATGATACAGGAAAGAATCTTATAGTAAGAAGAATATTAGAACAGCACAAGAAAGAACTTCGATTCTTTAGTGGTAATATATCCAATACCGGATTTGTGGCTGAGATGAAATCAGTCATATCAGAGATGTTACAGTATGATATAACTGTTGATAAGATAGATGAAATTAATAAAACTGTTGATAATAACAGTCTGCTTGGAATGAAATTAAGTGACATTAATGTTGTTTATAGTGGATTTAGGAATTTTATAAAAGATAATTACATTACATCAGAGGAGATACTTGATCTTCTGTGCAGGAAAGTGCAGGAGTCAGAAAAGCTTAAAGACAGTGTGATAGCACTTGATGGTTTTACTGGCTTTACGCCTGTACAGTACAGGCTTATTGGTCTGCTTCTTGATATATGCACGGATATTAAGGTGGCACTGACTATAGATACAAGTGAGAAGGTTAATGTCAATGAGGGCATTGAGAACCTTTTCTATATGACTAAGGATACAGTGGCACATTTGTATAAGATATGTGATGAACAGCATATTAATATAGAAAATGCTGTGATGATTGATGATGATAATATATCACGTTTTAAGTCGTCAAAGGAGCTTGCATTTCTTGAAAAGAATATATTCAGGGCTGGAAGCAGGCATTATAATGGTCAAGTAAATGATATAGCTTTGTATGCAGGGACAACGCCGAAGGACGAATTGCAGTATATAACAGGAAAGATACTTGAGCTTACACGTCTGTCAGGCTACAGATACAGTGATATAGCGGTTGTTACAGGTGATATTGGTGTGTATGGAAAGCTTGCCGCTAATATATTTTCCCAGAATGAAATACCATTTTTCTTAGACCAGAAACGTCATATAACAGATAACTGCTTAGTGGAAATGATTACCGCAGTACTTGATATTATCGAGAAGAATTATGCCTATGACAGTATGTTCAGATATCTAAGAACAGGATTTACCCAACTTACAAGAGATGAGATAGATATTCTTGATAATTATTGTCTTGCGGTTGGCATAAAGGGCAGGAAGCAGTGGAACAATGAATGGATAAGAAAGTTCAGGACAGGAAGGGAAGATACAGACCTTGGACTTCTTAACAGATTAAGACGCGAAGTCATTACTCCAATAGATGTTCTTCACAAAGATATTAAGGAGGCAGATGGAAATGTAGCTGCCATTACCAGGGCTTTATATGAATTCATAGCCGGACTTGATTGTGAAAGAAAGCTGTCATCTATAGATGTGGATAGTGAAGAATATGGACAGATATATAAGAAGATAATAGAACTATTAGATAAGATAGTTGAATTATTAGGCAGTGAGAAGGTTACATTAAAAGAATACAATCATATTATAGCATCTGGATTGGAGGAGATTAAGATAGGACTTATACCTCCGGCTAACGACTGCGTTGTAATAGGTGATATTGAGAGAACAAGACTTGATAATATAAAGGTAATGTTCTTTGCGGGCGTTAATGATGGGTATGTTCCAAAAAAAAGCGACAACAGAAGCGTTCTTTCAGAAACAGACAGGGACAGGCTTAAGGGTATGGACGTATCATTATCAATGTCAGTCAGGGAAAAAGCGTTTATTCAGAGATTTTATTTATACCTTATTATGACAAAGACATCAGAAAAGCTTTATATAACTTATGCACGCAATGGCATGGATATGAAAGCGGTTCTTCCTTCTTACATAATAAGAATGATTAAGAAAATGTTTCCGCTTGTTAAAGAGTACGCAAGAGAGGATACATTTGCAGAACACGCATATATACGAATTCCAAAAGCAGACATTGTATGGAGCGAGGGCAATCTTAATAGAGTGCTTGCAGAGGGAATTGCACTTGAATTATATGGAAGGGAGCTTACAGGAAGCGTAACATCATTTGAACAGTTCGCTTCGTGCCAGTTCGCATATTTCTGCCAGTATGGACTTGGGCTTAAAGAGAGGGAAGAATATCAGTTTGCGGTTAATGACTTTGGTACAATTCTTCACGCTGTAATTGAAGATGTGTCAAAAAATATAAAGCAGAACAATAAATCATTCGTGCTTTTAAGTGATGAGGAAAGAAGCCAGATGGTATCAGAGAGTATCAATGCAATAGCTGAGAATTATGGCAATACGATACTTAAGGACTCAAGCCGTAATGAGTATCTTATACAGAGAATGAAGAATTACGCTGACAGGACACTGTGGGCAATTGGAAAGCAGCTTGCTGACGGAATATTCAGGCCAGATGCATTTGAGAAGGGATTTCTTACACAGATAGAAGAACTTCCGCACGATGTACTATTTTATATGAAGGGCAAGATAGACCGTATAGATGTGTGCGAGGATGACGAAAATTTATATGTCAAAGTTGTGGATTACAAGACAGGACAGTCAGATTTTAATCTTTTAAAGACATATTATGGCTTGAAAATCCAGCTCCTTACATATATGAGGGAAGCAATGATATATGAAAAGAAGAAATATGGTGACAAGAATATAATTCCAGCAGGGCTTTTATATTATAATATTCAGGACCCGATAGTTGAGGCGAAGAAAGATGATGACGAGGTCGAGGCACTTATAAGAAAAGAATTAAGAATGAAAGGCGTTGTTAATTCTAATAAGAATATTATAAGTATGATGGATTCAACAGAGGGTTCATCTGTTAATATTCCTGTCAGTTATAATAAATCTGGTGAACTTGATATGCGATACAGCAGGGTTATGACAACTGATGAGTTCGATAAGCTTGGTGAATATGTTGATAAAGAAAATGTCAATAACGCAGGAAAGATACTTAATGGAAGCATTAATATCAATCCGTATATTAAGGGTAATGAGAACAGTTGTACTTATTGTCAGTATAACAGTGTGTGTGGATTTAGCACAGATATGCCGGGTACAAGTTATCGAAGACTTCCGAATTTAAGCAAAGAAGATATATGGAAATTAATAGATGAGAATAACAGCAGTGAAGCGTACAGCAGTAGTAAAGAGCATAACAGTACAGAAAAGTATAACGATAGTGAAGAATATAACAAAGAAACTGACAGTAATTCAGAGGTGTAATGATGGCAAAGAAATGGACTGATGAACAGCTTAAGGCAATAGATACTAAGAACAGGAATATACTTGTGTCAGCCGCCGCAGGTTCAGGAAAGACAGCGGTTCTTGTTGAACGAATTATCAATATGATTACAGGTGAGAACAGCACAGATATAGACAGACTTGTTGTTGTTACATTTACCAAGGCCGCCGCGGCAGAGATGAAAGCAAGAATAAGAAACAGGCTTGATGATATGCTTGACAATAATGAGGCAGATACCAATCTTTTAAAGCAGATTGCACTTATTAACAATGCACATATAACAACAATAGATAGTTTCTGTCTGTGGATAATAAAAAATCATTTTTCAGAGATTGAATTAGACCCCGGTTTCAGGGCGGCAGATAATGGAGAGATTACACTTCTTGAGAATGATGTAATGCAGGAGCTTCTTGAGGACTATTATACAGAGGCAGATGAGGATTTTATTAATCTTGTAGAGGCTTATGGAACAGGACGTAATGACCAGAATGTAGAAGAACTTATTAAGAAAATATATAATCTTGCACGAAGCAATCCATGGCCTTCTGAATGGTATAAGGAAACGCTTGATATGTATGAAGCACCAGATAATTCTAACAACAGGGCGATAGCTGACCTGTATGAAAGCATTATCAATTCGCTGAGTGATTACTGCCGCAAATATGAATATATGATTGAACTTTGCCAGCACGTAGACGGTCCGGTGTCATATCTTGATGCAATCAATTCAGATTATATGAATATCAAAAGAATACTTGAAGCACCAGACTTTGATGACCTTTCGGTAAGAATAAGAAAGACGGTATTTGACAGATTAAGCAATAAGAAAATGCCTGATGCGAGGGAAGATTTAAAAGAATATGTCAAGAATGAAAGAAATAATTTCAAGAAATATATTAATTCCCTTATCAGTGGTGTGTTCACAGCAGATATTGATACATTAATGGAAGATGTGAAAGCTAATGCACCAATGATTGCTATGATGGTAAAGCTTGCTAATGATTTTGCACAAAGAATGTCAGAACAGAAAAAAGACCGTGGAATAATAGATTTTAATGATATGGAACATCTTGCACTTGATATTCTTGTAAAGAATAATGCTGGTATTATTGAGTATACCAGGACAGCAGATGAACTTGCAGAGAGCTTTGATGAGATATTAATAGACGAGTATCAGGATTCCAACCAGTTACAGGAAGAAATACTTACTGCTGTATCAAGGCAGAGAATGTCCAATTATTTCAATAATGTATATATGGTTGGAGATGTTAAGCAGAGTATATATAAGTTCAGACTTGCGTGTCCTGAGTTATTTATGAGCAAGTATGATAATTATTCATCGCAGAATGATAACTGCAAAGATACAGCACAGTATAATGACTGCGAAGATATATCATTTGGCGGTGGTGAGCAGAATATAAGTTCTTGTAAGATAGAATTACAGAAGAATTTCCGAAGCAGAAGTAATGTTCTTGATAGTACCAATGATGTGTTCTTCCGTGTTATGAATAAGAATTTCTGCGGCATACAGTATGATGATAGGCAGCAGCTTAACTGTGGGTTAGATTATCCAGCGTGTGAGGATAAAAGAAACTTCGGGCAGGACAGTGAGAAAAGCACAGATATTGTGCTTGTTGATATGTCGGGTGATGAGGACGGCGATGGAATAAGGGCAGAGGCAAGATATGCCGCATTAAGAATAAGAGAACTTATGTCAGAAGATAATGCTTATTACGTGTATGATGCTGACCTTGAAGATTACAGGAGAATAAAATATGGTGATATTGTTATTCTCACAAGAACGCTTACAGGCTGGGCAGATGTGCTTGTCAATGAACTGCTTGACTGCGGAGTGCCGGCTATGGCAGATACTGCACAGCAGTATTTTAAATTAAGGGAGATAAAGGTACTTATAAGCCTGCTTACCTGCATAGACAATCCATTGCAGGATATACCTATGGCTTCTGTGCTTCTGTCATACTTTGGAGGTTTTACGGAAGATGAATTATGCAAGATAAGAATATCAGGAAAGAAATATTCACAGAAGTTTCTTATCAGGCAGATGAAGAGCATAGCAGAGAATGAGGACGAGGATTGCGATTATAAGAAATGCAGTGCATTTATTGATAAGCTTAATGCCTTAAGAGATAAATCCAGAATAATGACTATCTATGATTTGCTGTGGGAGATTGTATACAACACAGGTTATTATGATTACGCAGGAACTATGCCGGCAGGAGCTAAAAGACAATCTAATATAGATGTGCTTCTGGACAGGGCATCTTCATTTGAGGGAACAAGCTATAGCGGACTTTTTAATTTCTTAAGATATATAGAAAGATTGCAGAAATACGACATAGATATAACCGACTCACAGGGTATGGGGGATAACGGCGACTCTGTAAGGGTAATGAGCATACATAAGAGCAAGGGTCTTGAGTTTCCGGTTGTAATTGTAGCCGGACTTAACAAGCAGATTAATAAAATGGATGCAAGAAGCAGGATTGTTATTGATAAAGAGCTTGGCATAGGTGCTGATTATGTTAATCTTGACCGCAAGACCAAGACATCTACTATTATAAAAGGGGCGATTGCAAGAAAGATTGTAAGAGATGGAATATCCGAGGAAGAAAGAGTTCTGTATGTTGCAATGACACGAGCAAGGGAAAAGCTTATTATGATGGGAAATGTCACTGACACAGACAAGGCAATGACAGGCTGGAATTCAATTGCTGACGAGATTAGAATGTCTGGAATATATTCTTATGCTGACTGCGAGAAGATAGACAAGTTCGCAGATATGGTAATTCCAGTTGTACTTACTGGAAAGGAATACAATAAAGGAGAATTCAATATAAAGCTTATTGGTGTGGAAGAAATTAATTTATTATTGAACAAATCGGACATAGACCAGGCCGGAAGCCAAGCAACAGATGAAAGTCAGGTAGGCGAAAAAACAGCCTATGGAACTTCGCCTTTAAAGGAGCTTCCGCCATATATTAAAGACTCTGATGCAGACAGAAAAGTAAAAGTAACTGTCAGTGAGTTAAAGAAAATGCAGAATGAAGCAGATTACGAGCAAAATGCTTTTGCGGCAGACAGTATCAAAAAGGCTGTGGGCATTATGGAGGCAGAAAGAATTAAAGAAGCGGCTGGCGGTGTTAAAGAAGCAGACGGCGGGACAGAACCTGAAGCTGCAGACGAATATATTCCAACAGTTCCTAAGTTTATAAGCAGTGAAGAAAAAGAGCTTGTAAGTAATGAACGTGGAACGGCATACCACAGGGTTATGGAATGTCTGAATTATTCAAAAGCTGGAAGCACTGAGGATATAAAGAATGAAATTGACAGAATGGTAAGAGAAGAAAAGCTGTCATTAAAACAAGCTGAATGCATAAAGCTTAAGGATATAGATACATTTGCAGGATCATCAATAGGTGAAAGAATTAAGCGTGCATATGCTTACGGCGGGGTGAAAAGGGAACAGCCATTTGTATTTGAATATGACAGACAGCTTGTACAGGGGGTCATTGACCTGTATTTTATTGAGGACGGACAGCTTGTTATAGTTGATTATAAGACTGACCGGGTGTTAAGAGGCAGGGCAGGAGAGGACGAGCTTAGAAGAAGATATTCTATCCAGCTTGATTACTATGCTATGGCACTGTCACAGATAACAGGCTTAAAGGTTAAAGAAAAAGTAATATATTCCTTTGCACTGGGAAGAAGCTTAACTGTAGAGTAATTATCTGGAATAGGTAATAGAATAAACTGAGTAGTTTATAAAATAGTCCGGCACTAAGTAGTTGAATTAAATTGATGGATACTATATACTAGATTAGTTAAAGTGTAAAATGATTTAAGAAATGGAGAAATTATGTCAGATATTACAAGTGAAATTAAGAAAAGAAGGACATTTGCAATCATATCCCACCCGGATGCTGGTAAGACAACACTTACTGAGAAGTTCTTGTTATATGGTGGTGCTATTAATCTTGCTGGTTCTGTAAAGGGTAAGAAGACAGCGAAACACGCAGTATCAGACTGGATGGAGATTGAGAAGGAAAGAGGTATCTCTGTAACATCTTCAGTACTTCAGTTTAATTATGATGGATATTGCATTAATATTCTTGATACACCTGGACACGAAGATTTCTCAGAGGATACTTATAGAACTCTTATGGCTGCTGACTCAGCCGTAATGGTTATAGATGCTTCAAAGGGTGTTGAGAAACAGACTATTAAGCTTTTTAAAGTATGTGTTATGAGACATATTCCGATCTTTACATTTATTAATAAAATGGATAGAGAAGCCAACGACCCATTCGAGCTTCTTGATGAGATAGAAAATGTACTTGGAATTGCTACTTGTCCTATCAACTGGCCTATAGGCTGTGGTAAGGCATTTAAGGGTGTATATGACAGAAAGCAGAAAGAGGTATCACTCTTTAAGGCGGCAATGAATGGACAGAAGGAAGTAGATACTAAGAATATATCAATAGATGATGATGAGCTTAAGGCAGAGATTGGTGATGATTACTGGGCTAAGCTTGAAGAAGATGTAGAACTCTTAGATGGTGCAAGTGCAGAATTTGATCTTGCCAAGGTTCAGGCAGGAGATTTAACACCTGTATTCTTTGGTTCAGCACTTACTAACTTTGGTGTAGAGACATTTTTACAGCATTTCCTTGATATGACTACATCACCACTTCCACGTAATTCGTCAGTAGGTCTTATAGACCCATTTAAGGAAGATTTCTCTGCTTTTGTATTTAAGATACAGGCTAATATGAATAAGGCACATAGAGATAGAATTGCATTTATGCGTATATGTTCAGGAAAGTTCACTGCCGGTATGGAAGCTAACCACGTTCAGGGTGGCAAGAAGATAAGGCTTTCACAGCCACAGCAGATGATGGCACAGGAAAGACACATTGTAGAAGAAGCTTATGCAGGAGATATAATAGGTGTATTCGATCCGGGTATATTCTCAATAGGTGATACTATATGTACTTCTAATAAGAAGTTCCAGTTTGATGGAATTCCTACATTCGCACCGGAACATTTTGCAAGAGTAAGGCAGATTGATACAATGAAGCGTAAGCAGTTCATTAAGGGAATAAGCCAGATTGCACAGGAAGGTGCTATTCAGATATTTCAGGAATATAACACTGGAATGGAAGAAATTATTGTCGGCGTTGTCGGTGTACTTCAGTTTGAAGTTCTTGAATACAGACTTAAAAATGAGTACAATGTAGATATAAAGTTAGAGCCGCTTCCATATGAACATATCAGATGGATTGAAAATCCAGAAGAAGTTGATGTGAACAGAATTGTCGGTACTTCTGATATGAAAAAGATTAAAGACCTTAAGGGCAATCCGTTATTGGTATTTGCTAACAGCTGGTCAGTTAATATGGTGCTTGAACGTAATGAGGGACTTAAGTTATCTGAGTTTGGAAAGAACAACTAAATTGCAGATTTAATAAGGAACAAGGTGATTAGATGAACGTAAGCTACAGAGAGATTATAAAAAAAGCAGTAGCCATAGTACTTATGGCAGTCATTCTTGTATGTATGGTGACAGGATTTTCGTATACATTTACCGCTAAAGCAGATGATACAATTATTGCTACAGGTTATGTTAATTATGATGTAACAAGCCTTAGAATAAGGACAGCACCTGTTAATGGAAGTGTAATTACTAAAGTAGATGGTGGATTTAAGTTCGATATATACGAAGAAGTGAATACGAGTGCGACATATAAGTGGTACAGCATAGGTTTTTATCTCAATGGTGAATACACAAGAGGATATATAACATCAGAGTATACTACTAGGGAAGCAAAGTCAGATTATACACCAGATAATAATTTTGAAGATTATCTTGAGGCACAGAATTTCCCGGCTTCCTACAGGGAAAGCTTAAGGCAGCTTCACAGTGCATATCCATTATGGGTATTTGTAGCAGACCATAATGGAAGGGACTGGGATACTATGGTTAATGCCCAGAATGTATTAGGACGAAGCCTTATATACAGTTCGGCAGATGCTTCGTGGAAGTCTACGGCTGATGGCTGTTATGACTGGAATACAGGTGAGTATACAGAGCTTGACAGTGGTGGCTGGGTTCAGGCATCTGAGGGACTTGTGAAATATGCACTTGACCCAAGAAACTTTCTTGATGATACATACATATTTATGTTTGAAAGTCTTTCTTATGACTCATCAGTACATAATATAGACGGTGTGCGCAATATTATAAGCGGAACATTTATGGAGAATTCAAGCCACAATCTTGACGGCTATGACTATGCTTCACTGCTTATGTATGCAGGTGAAGTATCCAAGGTAAGCCCATATCACCTTGCAACAAGAATTATTCAGGAACAGGGTGCAGACGGACGAGGCAACCAGATATCTGGAAATGTAAGCGGATACGAGGGCTATTATAATTATTACAGCCAGAACGCTTATGCAAGCGGCGGTCTGTCAGCAGTCCAGAATGGTTTGAAATATGCCAGACAGACCGACAGCTCTAATATGAGGCCTTGGAATTCGCGTTACAGGGCTGTTGTAGGTGGTGCTGTCAATCTTGGAAAATGGTACATTAACAAGGGTCAGGATACTATATATTATGAGAAGTTTGATGTTAAGAACTTCTCACACCAGTATATGACTAATGTGCTTGCACCAAGGTCAGAAGCGACAAGGGCTAAGAAGGCATATAGTTCATACACGCTTAATAATACAACATTTAAGTTTAACATTCCGGTATATGATAATATGCCATCGTCAAGATGTATAATACCAGATGGCAACCAGAGTGCGAATAACAGGCTTAGTTCATTATCAGTAGATGGTTATACATTAACTCCTACATTTTCATCTGATAATACTGATTACAGTCTCATTGTAGAAAATGATATTACAAGTGTTAATGTATCGGCAGGACTTATAGATGGCAATGCAACAGTAAGCGGACGTGGAAGCCACAGCTTAAGCGTTGGCAATAATGTAATCAATATTACTGTAACGGCTGAAAATGGTGACATAAAGACATATGTAATAAATATAACAAGAAAGTCTGCACAATCTGGTGGTAATACAGATGGTTTTAAGACAGATTATAATGTCGATTCATCAAAGAAGATAATGACTAAGATAGGTGTCGGAAGTCAGGCATCAAGTGTTCTTGATAATGTATCATACAGCAATGGCTGTTATGGAAAAATATTAAAGAATGACGGAAGCGAGAGAGGCGACACAGTAGTTACTGGTGATAAGTTAGTTGTATACAAGGCAGACGGAAGTGTATATGATGAATATTCTATAGTTATATATGGAGATGTTAATGGTGACGGAGTTATAGATTTATATGATTTCGTGGCTATTAAGAGAGCAGTTCTTGGAATTGGACAGCCACAGGGCAGTTATAAAGAGGCTGCGGATATTAACAGGGACGGAGTTATAGATTTGTATGATTTCGTTGCTATTAAAAGACACATATTAAATATAGGATATATCCAGCAGTAGTGACTGCAAGAAGAGAGGACATATATGAATAAGGTTAAAAAGATAATTTCAGCACTGCTTATTATATGTATGTGTGCTGTAATGGCTTTTGTGAATAAGACAGATATATTAGCGGCAGGAACAGCAAGAGTATCAATTGGTTCAGCAAGTGGTACGGTAGGCGATATAGTATCCATAGATGTGTCAATCAGTGCATCGAGCGGAATAGGCGGAGCTACAATATATGTATCCTATGACCCATCAATATTAGCATTAAGCGGAAGCTCAAGTAATTCGGGAACTGCGATGGTCAGCTTTATGGACGAAAGTACAGCAAGCAGCCAGTCAAAGACAATAACATTTAAGATTATCGGAGCTGGTACTTCAAGCCTTAATGTTATAGGTGATTCCAAGGTTATTGATATAGATATGCAGGCGTGCAGTATATCCAAATCGTCAGGTTCAGTTACAGCTTCTGCACCAGCTTCATATTCATCAGATAATACATTAAGTTCATTACAGATAAGTCCTGGTGTGTTATCTCCAGCATTTTCACCAGATGTAACTACTTATACAACATCTGTTGGTGCTGACTGTGCAAGCCTTACAGTAAGTGCAGTTCCTAATGATTCAAAGGCAACTGTAAGCGTATCTGGCAAGAGAATGGATCCAGGATTTAACACAACAACAATTACTGTAACAGCAGAAAATGGCAGTAAAAGAACTTATACAATAAAGACAACCAAGGAAACTAATTCAGCTTCTAATGAAAATAATCAGGCAACAGGTTCGGACTCATCTAATGGATCAACAGACAATAATAATGATATTCCTGATGTGCAGGATCCTAACAGTGAAGCAATACAAGAGCCGAATATTACAGTAGATAATGCTGAATATAAGATTGTATCTGCTAATGATGAACACCCACTTCCAGATGGCTATACTCCAACAGAGTATGATTATAATGGAACAAAGGTATCAGCAGGTGTTGGAATTGATACAGGAGTAACAATTGTCTATCTTGAAAGTACAGATGGCAAAGGTGAGAGCGGTTATTATGTATACGATTCGGTGAGAAAGACATTTTCACAATTCGTAGAAGTAAGCCAGCCACAATTTACATACTGCATACTTGCCATAGATGAAGCTTCTATGGAACTTCCAGAAGGCTATGATGTTGGAAGAACAGTAATCAATGGCAAAGAAGTCGATGCCCTTCTTGACAGAACAGGCAACTACGCATTATTCTACGGCGTAAGCTCTACAGGAGAAACAGGCTGGTTCAGATACAATGTCAATGATGGCACAATACAAGGCTACGCCGGTTACAATATGGCAGATGAACAGGTAATCAACACCAACACAAAGACAGCTGACAGTGATAAGGCATTTAATACAGTCAGCAGTTATATATTCGTTATATTAGCAGTCCTTGCTGTTGTAATAATAGCATTAATAGTTATAGTTATAGCCTTAAGCATTAAGCTTTCAAAGAGCAAAAAAGCCTTCGTAGGAGCAATGGACGGCTACGAAGACGAAGATATAGACGAGGAAGACTTAGACGATATGGAACTTGAAGATGATGAAGAAGATATCTTATATGATGACTTAGAAGAAGATATAGATGAAGAAGTATCTGATGATGCCGTCCCATATCAGTCATCAACCACAAAAGATCTCCCCGAAGAATACAATGAGTCTGAAGAACTGGAACTAGAAGAAATAGACGATAAATAATAAATATCTATCGTCCACCATAAACAGACAGCAAATAGTTAAATCATAATCAGATAATAAATAGGTGACAATAACCACAACAGTCTGACAATAGAGCCTCAATCCCCAGTCCCCGCTTTACTGGCTTGTCCAGTAACAGGGGACATCCCCTTTTCGTAAATCTATTGTCCGGCTGTTTTTTTTACGCAAAAATCCCCCATCTCTATTCCATTCCTAATTCACTGAAATATATTTTAAAATTAGTCAAATATAACATATTGACAAATATATTTTACTATGCTATAAAATCTACTTAATAAATAAAACAAAATATACTCAGGGTTGAAAGAAAGCCAGCGATGCTAAAGCTAATAGAAGCATAAGAAGACGGACGCTGGGGAGCCGCCGGTCCTTAGCTGGCAGTTCCAACTGGCAGCTTAGTACCGCTGCGAGCGACACGCAGTGCAAACGTGTCTTTGTTGCTTCTATTCGCTTTAACAACGCGTCCGGGGTCCGTCTATCTTCCACCCCCATCAATTTAAAGAAGGAGATGTACAAGAATGATATCTAAATTACACCAACTAAATTTACACGACAAAATAAAATACATTTACGCTACTGTAATTAAATTTATGATTTTATCAGGAATCGTAAGCATAATTGGTTTATCTCTTCTGGATATAAGATTTAATTCTTATGTAAAAGGGGCTCAGAAAGCAAATAATGCTGCTAAAGAAAGTATTATAGATATTAGTTCTGCTGCCCGCAATATAAGAGAGATGGCATTAAATGACGACAGTTCAACTTATGAGAATTATAAGAATAATGTTAAGACAGTTCTTACAGACTCCCAGACACAGCTTGATATTATAAAGAATACCAATATAATAGATGATGATTTGTATAACCAGTATGTTAAAGCACTTAATGAATGGGGCAATATCGGTTACGATATAATTAACCAGATTGAAAAGGGCGACCTTGCAAGTGCCAAGAATAAAATCCACACAGTATGTACACCTGCACTTAACAATCTTATGAGTATTGCGGATAAAATGGAGGATGAAACCAACAAAGAGGCGGATCAGGCAATATTGTTAAGCAATGTTGTGGCAGTCATAGGCGGTGTGGCTATTGTGTTATTTATTGTAATAGCGAGCCTTATATCAAAGAAAATAGGTGCTAAGATTACAGAGATGATAATAGAACCATTAAGGGATATAGATAATGTAGCTAAAGACCTTGCTAATGGTAACCTGCACAGTGAGCTTACATACCATTCAGATGATGAATTAGGAACATTAGCCCACAGTCTGCGTAAGTCAATAAGAACATTAAGTTCATATGTTGATGATATTAAAAGGTCAATGCAGGAATTCTCACATGGTAACTTTGATGTTAAGCCAGAAGTTGAGTGGAAGGGTGATTTTGAGGAAATATTACATGCATTTATGAGCTTTGAAGCAAGTATGGCAGATCTTGTAAAGAACCTTCAAAGAGTAGCTGACCAGGTGGCAGAAGGTTCAGAACAGATAGCCGCAAGCTCAACAGAGCTTGCAGAAGGAGCAACTAATCAGGCGGCTTCTGTTGAGGAGCTTACAGCTTCCCTTGCAAGTGTATCAGAAAGAGTTGCACAGAATTCACAGAACGCCAGAGCAATAAGTGGCAGGGTAGATGAACTTGGAACACAGCTTTATGAGAGCAATGGTAAGATGAGCGAGATGGTTACATCAATGAGTGAAATTGAAAAGGCTTCCAAGGAAATCAGCAAGATAATAGAAACTATCAACCAGATAGCTTCACAGACTAATCTTCTGGCACTGAATGCGTCTATAGAGGCGGCAAGAGCTGGCGATGCAGGAAAAGGTTTTGCGGTAGTTGCAGATCAGGTATCAGCACTTGCGGCACAGAGTGCAGAAGCTGCCAAGGAGTCAGCTTCATTAATAGATACATCTGTTGCAGCAGTCGAGAAGGGCATGGTTATTGCCAATGATACAGCTTCCCAGCTTGGTGCAGTAGTGGACAATTCAAGACATATAGTTGATGAAGTTAATAATATTGCAGATGTTCTTAATACACAGACAGAGGCAATTAAGCAGGTTGATGATGGTGTAGAAGCTATCAATGATGTTGTACAGACTAATTCTGCCACATCACAAGAGTGTGCCGCTGCAAGTCAGGATATGAGTACACAGGCAGACACATTAAGGGGACTTATTGCAACACTTAAAATAGCACATTTTAAGAAAAATAATAATAAATAATAAATAAAAGGCAGTAAAAGCATAAGTAACAGAGTAAAATATATTCTCTATACATAGTAGATATGTAATGAGAATATATATTAAAAGCTTTTACTGCTTTTTGTTGTAAGAATATATGTTCTGATTTATAATGAATTAAAAAAAGTATAACATTACTAGACAGGTTATGGACAGAACATTGAACAATATATTATATGAAACATCGGAATATGAAGATTACGAGGCATTTGTTAATGCTAAAGATAAGATAATTGGCAAGGCACATAATAACAAAGGGATAGGGACATTGTCAGAAAAGACACTTCACGCTGTCCTTAAGCTGTATTATGAGCCTGATGAGGACAAGCACGAGGTCGCTATGAGCGGTTATTATGCTGATATATATAATGACAAAGGAATAATAGAGATACAGACACGCCAGCTTAATAAACTGAGGGATAAGCTTTCGGTATTTCTACAAGATTACCACGTTACTGTGGTGTATCCGCTTCCATTTAACAAGTGGTTAAGCTGGGTTAATCCTGATAATGGAGAGGTTCAGGGCAGGAGAAAGTCGCCAAGACATTTTACGGAATATGATGCATTTTACGAGTTATATAAGATAAAAAGCTATCTGAAAAATCCTAATCTTTCAATCAATCTTGTGCTTATGGATATGGAAGAATATAAGCTTCTTAACGGCTGGAGTTATGATAAGAAAAGAGGTTCAACAAGATATGACAGAGTACCGGTTGGGATAAGAAGAATAGTAAAGTTTGACAGGATAGAGGATTATATGCAGTTAGTTCCAGCGGATTTGAAGGAAGATTTTACGGTGAAAGACTTTGCCATGGCGGCTGGGGTCAGTGTTGAAGCGTCAAGATATACGCTTAATATTCTTAATTATCTTGAGATAGTAAAGCGTACTGGCAGAGTAAAGAATGGGTATGTCTATAACGTCACAGAAGAATTTTAATATAATGAGCGCAAAAGAAAAGGAAGCGGCTGCGAAGCAGACATTTACTTTTCTTGCGCCATTAACGAACGAACAGTCGTGCGAAGCAGGACGAAAGAGTGCGATAAGCACGGGTTCGTGAGTATAGGGTAGATAAAAAGAAAATTATGATATAATGAGCGCAAAAAATATGCAGAAATATGATATATAAGGAGGCACAGATATGTATGTAATTAAAGATAATACATTTAATATATCAGTAAGAAATCTGGTTGAATTTATGTGCCTTGGTGGGGATATTGATAACAGGGATACAGGTGTTGCTGATGTTAAGGTTATGCAGGAGGGTGCGAGGCTTCACAGGAAAATCCAGCACTCTATGGGTTCTAATTACAGGGCAGAGGTGCTTCTTAGGAATAAAGAGGAGCTGACATCAGAGGGTGGAATTGAATACGAGCTTAGAATAGAGGGCAGGGCAGACGGAATAATAGCTGACATTGAGGAAGATGAGGATGGCAATAAGCTGCCGATAGGTGAGGTTACAATTGATGAGATTAAGACTATGCAGTCAGATGTAGGAAAGCTTAAAGAGCCGGTGTATGTGCATAAGGCACAGGCTATGGTGTACGCTTATATATATTTAACAAGGTATAATCTGGAGAGCATTAATGTACAGCTTACTTACTGTAATACAGAAACTGAGAAAATAGTAAGATTTAAAGAGCAATATGACAGTGAGTCAATTATAAAATGGTACAGAGAACTTGTAGCTGGCTTTAAAAAGTGGATGGATTATGTATTTGATGAAAGGGCAGAAAGGAATGCTTCAATTCAGAAACTGCATTTTCCATTTGAGTACCGTGAGGGGCAGAAGAAGCTGGTTGCGAGTGTATACCACACGGTAAAAGAACAGAAGGTGTTATATATACAGGCACCGACAGGAGTAGGAAAGACTATATCAACAGTATATCCAGCCGTGCAGTCGTGCAGTAATGGCTTAACTGACAAGATATTCTATCTTACCTCCAAGACAATAACGAGAACTGTGGCCGAGGAAACTTATGCGATACTAAGGAATGCAGGACTACACTTTCGCACAGTGACACTGACAGCCAAGGATAAGATATGCCATCTTGATGAGCACAACTGTAATCCAGAAGTGTGCGGGTATGCAAGGGGGCATTTTGACAGGGTGAATGAGGCTGTTTACGATATAATCACTAATGAAGCAGTGATTAACAGGGATACGATATTGCAGTATTCAGTGAAGCATAAGGTGTGTCCGTATGAAATGTCGCTTGATGTTTCATACTGGTGTGATGGAATAATATGCGATTACAATTATGTATTTGATCCAGATGCTTCATTAAAGAGATATTTTGGTGATGGCGGCAAAGGCAATTATGTATTTCTTGTAGATGAGGCACATAATCTTGTTGACAGGGCAAGGGAGATGTATAGTGCAACGCTTGTCAAGGAAGATTTTCTTGCCTGCAAAAGAGTAGTTAAGGATATGGACAAAAGGCTGGCTTCATACCTTGAAAAATGCAACAAATATCTTCTTGAATTAAAGAGAGCCTGTGATAAAGAATATATAATAATAGATGATTACTGTGGCACATTTTTAGCTAATCTGCAATCGTGTTATTCGTATATGCAGAAGTTCTTGGATAAGAATAAAGGAAAGCCGGTGTGCGATGAGATAATAGAATTCTTCTTTAAGATAAGACATTTTATTAATATGTATGACTGCATAGATGAGAAGTATGTTATATATGCTGAGCATATCGATGACGGTGACTTTGCACTTCATCTGTACTGTGTTGACCCGTCAGGACAGTTATCGCAGAGATTAAGTCAGGGAATATCGACAATAATGTTCTCGGCGACACTTCTTCCAGTGAATTATTTTAAGGAAATGCTTTCAGGAAATGCAGATGACTATGCTGTGTATGCACATTCGCCGTTTGATACTGATAATAAGAGAGTGCTTATTGGACGTGATGTTACAAGCAGGTATACGAGGCGTAATTATAATGAGTACACCAAGATTGCAGGTTATATCCACACACTTACGCAGTCGAAGCAAGGCAAATATATGATATTCTTTCCTTCTTACAGCTATATGAGAGAGGTGTATGATATATATATACAAAAATATGCCTGCAATGTTATAGATCTGCACGATGTTGAGGATGGAAGCTACATTTATCATCTCTCTGAGGGAGAAAATGTATTGATACAGGATAATAATATGACGGAAGCCGATAAAGAGAATTTCTTGTCAGTATTTATGGATAATACAAGTGGAAATGTCACGGGCTTTTGTGTGCTTGGCGGTATATTTTCTGAGGGAATTGACCTAAGGGATAAGTCACTTATAGGGGCGTGTATTGTAGGAACAGGCATACCTATGATATGCAGACAGCGTAATATATTAAGAAATTATTTTGACAGTATAGGTAAGAATGGCTATCAGTATGCGTATGTATTTCCGGGAATGAACAAGGTGCTGCAGGCGGCTGGAAGAGTTATAAGAACTGCAGATGACAAGGGTATAATACTTCTGTTAGATGACCGTTTTATGACACAGGAATACCAGATGCAGTATCCAAGGGAATGGGATAAAGTGTATCCTGTAGATATTAATAATACAGGAAAATGTATTGAGGATTTCTGGAGATTATAAGGCATATGGGGAATTATGAGGGAATTTGTCAATTGTGGTGAGATTTGGCAAGTAATATGTTGAGAAATTGTCAGACATATGCTATTATTCTAGTATAAATACGGACTGTGACAATTAATTATATGATTATTTATATTGGAGAGAACTATGGGAGAGAATGAAATCAGGAATTTAGCGGATTCCCATGCGGGAATAGATGAATGGAAGAAAGCTGGATTTAACGAACTTCAGGTGCTTGAGATTACTAAAGGTAATGATAATGGCGTTGACATTTCAATATATGCCAGTCCCGAATATAATTCAAGGCAGATGAAGGTTATACGAATGGCACTTGAGGAAGGGATTGATGTAAGTGCTATGGCAGATCCGGAGTATAATTATATGCAGATGGAGCAGATTAAAGAAGGCATAAAAGAGGGTATTGATTTATCGCTTATATGCAATCCGAAGTACGATTATTCTGTTATGAGAGAGATTCGTCTTGCATTAAAGTACAGATTTGATCTTACAAGATACGCAAGGCTTGGATATTCTGGAGAGGTGTTAAGACAGATAAGGCTGGCTAAGAGAGATGATGTTGATTTAACATTTTTCGTTGATGAGAATTTCGATGCACACCAGCTTAACGAGATTAGAATAGGCTTGTTAAAATGTGTAGATGTATCGAAGTATATGCTTCATGAATATACAGCAGACCAGATGAAACAGTTAAGGTTAGGACTTGAGGCTGGAATAGATATTACCAAGTATAATATGATAGGTTTCTCCTCAGGACAGATGGAACAGATAAGGTTAGGAGAAGAAGAAGGGATAGATGTAAGTCCATATGCAGATCCATTTATCAATGCTGTCCAGATGAAAGAGATGAGAGAACAGATTGAGAATGATGGCAAGGTTCAGGAAGAGCCACAGCTTAATGAACTTCAAAGTCAGGAGATACTGCTTGGACTTCAGAGTGGTGTAGATGTAAGCGTATACGCCGATGCAAGATATACTTGCAGACAGATGGAGCAGATAAGAATAATGCTTGAGAGGGGTCTTGATCCTTCGGAATTATTAGTACATAAAGACCAGTAATTAAGGACATACATATAAGGGGAATTCGATTGTAAAGATGACATAAGACAATGTGCTATGGTTGATTGGAGGAGTCAGAATTGAATGATGTACTTAGAGAACAGATACAGTTAAATACCAAAGAAGTAGTTGTCAATGTTGATAATGATCATATGAAAGCAAGTATAGTCCTTAATGGCATAGGCAGTGATGAAGCTTATACATACGAGGAGATTGCAGACAAGCTTTCACAGGCAGGTGTGCGTACAGGAATTAATGAAGCGAGAATACGCGAAGTTATTCTTAATAAGCTGTACGATATTGAAATCGTGGTAGCAGAAGGCAAAAGTGCAGTTAACGGTACTGATGGTTATTACAACTTCTTCTTTGATTCAGAGTATGAAAGAGATAATAAGCCTACATTAAGAGAAGATGGTTCTGTTGATTATTTTAATGTAAAGCTTTTTGAGAAGGTTAATAAAGATGATAAGCTTGCAGAGTATATAGAACCTACCAAGGGTGAATTTGGATATGACGTATTTGGAAAGCTTTTAGTTCCAAAGCCAGGAAGACCAGGACCTAAGTTAAGAGGCAAGGGCTTTACAGTGTCAGAGGACGGCAAGTCTTATTATGCCCAGTTAAGCGGCAAAGTAGAATATCGTAACTACGACCTTAATGTAAGTAATGTATATAATGTCAGCGGTGATGTTGATGTTGGAACAGGAAGCATAGATTTTAATGGTGACGTAGAGATTAACGGAAGTGTCAGAGGCAGTGTCAAGATACACGCTATGGGTAATATATACATAGGCGGATATGTTGAAGATGCAGATATATGGTCAGGGCAGGATATTATTATACAGGATGGTGTTAATGCAGGTGAGAACGGAAGAATCGAAGCTATGGGCAATATATCAGCAAGGTTTTTCGAGAATGCACATATTATAAGCCATAGTGATATAAAGTGTGATTATATGCTTAATACAACAGCTTTGGCATATGGCGGAATATATCTTGAGGGCAAGAGAGGTTCTGTAATAGGCGGAGATGTCACAGGCGTAAGGGGCATATGTATTAAAGCTTGTGGAAGTGAGTCTTATTCTAAGACTGTATTAAGAGTTGGTGTAACTAAGGAGATAAGCAGTGAATATGCCAAGGTGCTTATGGTGCTTAAGGATATAGATACGCAGATAGACAGATTTAATCAGGCTTTACAGAAGCTTGATATATTAAAGAAGGCAGGTTCTGATAAGTTTGATGAAACACTTAACAGAAAGCTGTTGCAGTCAAAGATTGTTAAGACAGCAGAGAAAGCCAAATATGAAGAAAAAAGCCGTAATCTTTATACACTTGTAAGGGAGTCAGACAGGGCAGTTGTAAGGATTGATAAGAATATATATCCAGGAAGCCGTGTATTTATGGGCGATAAGACGTATGTTCCTAGTACTGTATTTACGCATATTGCCTTAAAGAAGACTTCACAGGGTGTATTGATAAGAAATTATGATTCTATGTAGTGAGAATATATTTACAGAGGTTAGTTTATGATAGAAGAGGTTGTTTCAATAGAGCTTCCTGTACATGAGAGAATGGTTATTAAGAAGAACAGGCTCACACCGAAAGATTATAATGGCGAGCCTGTTCCAAGAATATCTATTGTTACAGGAATACACGGTGATGAGCTGGATGGACAGTATGTGTGCTACGAAGTCATAAGACGCGTTAATAATAATCTGGAAAGATTAAAAGGAATTATAGATATATATCCAGATGTAAATCCCCTTGGAATAGATACAGGTTCAAGGGGAATTCCTATGTTTGAGCTTGATATGAACAGGGTATTTCCGGGTGATAATAATGGAGCTGTGGCAGAGAGCGTTGCAGCAGGAATTGTCAACGATATAATCGGAAGTGATTTCTGTCTTGATATTCATTCAAGCAATATATTTGTAAGAGAGATGCCACAGGTAAGATTGAATGAGGAAAATGCGGAAAGGCTGCTTCCATTTGCAAAGATGTTAAATGCGGATTTTGTATGGATATTTTCATCAATAACAGTGCTTGATGCGACACTGGCATACAGCCTTAATCATCTTGGTGTACCTACTCTTGTAGCAGAGATGGGCGTTGGTAACAGAATTAACAGGGAATACAGCCAGCAGCTTATTGATGGAATATTTAACCTTATGAGTAATCTGGGAATATGGGAAATACCAGAGGCTGATAATAAAATAGCTGTCAGAGAGCCTATTATCTCAACAGAGGGAGAGGTTAATTTCCTGACAGCGAAGGAAAGCGGCATATTTGTTCCATCTATTAATTCATGTGGCAATATCCATATGGGAGATGCAATAGGCGACATAATAGAGCCAATAGAGGGAAGGATAATACAGCATATTGAATCTCCGGTTGATGGCATTGTATTCACATTGAGGGAAAATCCAGTTGTATACAAGGGAGCGCTTCTTGCGAGAGTACACGGAGGAAGAGTGTAGTGAAAAAAGAAGTTTTATATAGTCTTAAGGGAATATACAGAGAGAATTTTGAAATAGAAGGCTACAGGTTTGGGCATGGTGAGAAGTCAGCATGTATAGTCGGTGCTATGAGGGGTAATGAGATACAGCAGTTATACATATGCTCACAGCTTATAAAGGTGTTAAAAGACCTTGAAATGAGAGGTGCAATATCGCATAACCACGAGATTTTAGTGATTCCGTCAGCTAACAGATTTTCTATGAATGTTGAAAAAAGGTTCTGGCCTGTAGATAATACAGATATTAACAGAATGTTCCCTGGTGATGAAGCGGGAGATACTACCAAGCAGATAGCTGCTGCAATATTTGAAAGCAGTAAGGGCTACAGCTATGGAATACAGTTTGCAAGCTTTTATATGCCTGGAGATTTCATACCTCATGTACGTATGATGGAAACGGGTTATCAGAGTGCGAGCCTTGCCAATCTTTTTGGACTGCAGTATGTTGTTATAAGAAAGCCAAAGCCTATGGATACGGCAACGCTTAATTATAGCTGGCAGATGAATGGAACAAATGCTTTTTCGATATATACGAACAGCACAGATATTGTTGATGAAAAGTCTGCAAGACAGGCAGTATCGTCAGTGTTAAGATTTCTTACGAGAATGGGAATATTAAAATATAACAATCACAGCGGTTACATAGCAAGTGTCATTAACGAGTATGATTTATCAGCCGTTAAGACATATGATGCAGGTTTTTACAAAAGGCTTAAAGAACCGGGGGATCCGGTTGTCCATAATGAGGTAATAGGTCAGGTTATTGATCCGTGTGAGGGATATGTCAAGAGTGAGATATTATCACCGACAGACGGCATAGTATTCTTTGCACATACAGCCCCTCTTGTTATGGGTAATGAAGTTGTATACAAGATTATAAGACGTATGCATGAATAGTGTATACAATATAGAAATATACACAACATTGTTCTTGTGTCTTGTTTCTTTAGTAATGATATGATAAAATATTCTACATTCTTGTTGAAATAGTAGTGACAGGAGTACAGCTGATTAAGAAAGGAAATAATTAAAATGAGTGGCGTTAAAAGAGTTTTTGTTGAGAAAAAGAAACCTTTTGCTGTTAATGCAAAGGAGTTACACGATGAAATCACAGGTTATCTCGGTATTAAGACAATTACAGATGTAAGGGTGCTTATCAGATATGATATTGAGAATCTTTCTGATGATACATATAAGAAAGCACTTACAACAGTATTTGCAGAACCACCTGTTGATGATGTGTATGAGAATGAATTTAAGGCTTCAGATGATGATTTTGTATTTTCTGTAGAATATCTTCCGGGACAGTTCGACCAGAGAGCTGATTCGGCAGAGCAGTGTGTTAAGTTCCTTAATGAGAATGAAACTCCTGTAATTAAGACTGCAACTACTTATATTGTATCAGGCAAGCTTACAGATGATGATAAGGCTAAGATTAAAAACCATTGTATCAATCCGGTAGATTCAAGAGTAGCTGATGAGAAGCTTCCAGATACACTTGTTACTAAGTTTGATACACCAGCAGATGTTGTTGTATTTGATGGCTTCAAGGATATGAGCGGGGACAAGCTTAAGGAATTATATGATTCACTTGGTCTTGCTATGACATTTAAGGATTTCAAGTTCATTCAGGATTACTTCAAGAATGAAGAGAACAGAGATCCATCTATGACAGAAATCAGAGTCCTTGATACATACTGGTCTGACCACTGCCGCCACACAACATTTGCTACAGAATTAAAGAATGTAGAATTTAAGGACGGATATTACAGAGCTCCTATGGAAGAAACTTACAATAAGTATCTTGCTGACAGAGCTGTTATATATAAAGACAGAAAAGATAAGTTCGTATGTCTTATGGATTTAGCCCTTATGGGTATGAAGAAGTTAAAGGCAGAAGGCAAGCTTGAAGATCAGGAAGAGTCTGATGAGATTAATGCCTGCTCTATAGTTGTTCCTGTTGAGATTGACGGAAAGACAGAGGAGTGGCTTGTAAACTTCAAGAACGAAACTCATAACCACCCAACAGAGATAGAGCCATTTGGTGGTGCTGCTACCTGCCTTGGTGGAGCTATAAGAGATCCACTTTCAGGACGTACATATGTATATCAGGCTATGCGTATCACAGGTGCGGCAGACCCTACAGTTCCGGTAGCAGATACACTTCACGGCAAGCTTCCACAGAGAAAGATTGTTACAGAAGCAGCTCACGGCTACAGCTCATATGGTAACCAGATTGGTCTTGCTACAGGTTATGTTAAAGAAATATACCACCCAGATTATGTTGCTAAGCGTATGGAGATTGGTGCGGTTATAGCGGCAGCTCCAAGAAGCGCAGTTAAGAGAGAGAATTCTGATCCAGGAGATATTATTATCCTACTTGGTGGACGTACAGGACGTGATGGCTGTGGTGGTGCTACAGGTTCATCTAAGGTTCACACAGAGGAGTCTATAGAGACTTGTGGAGCAGAGGTTCAGAAAGGTAATGCACCTACAGAGCGTAAGATGCAGAGACTTTTCAGACGTCCGGAAGTAACTAAGCTTATTAAGAAATGTAATGACTTTGGTGCAGGCGGTGTATCAGTTGCAATCGGTGAACTTGCAGCAGGTCTTACAGTAGATTTAGATAAAGTTCCTAAGAAGTATGAAGGTCTTGACGGAACAGAACTTGCTATATCAGAGTCACAGGAAAGAATGGCAGTTGTTGTTGACCCAGCAGATGTTAAAGCATTTTTAGAGTATGCCACAGAGGAGAACCTTGAAGCGGTTGAAGTTGCTGTTGTAACAGAAGAACCAAGACTTGTACTTAACTGGAGAGGCAAGGATATCGTTAATATTTCAAGAGCTTTCCTTGATACTAACGGTGCACATCAGGAGACATCAGTACTTGTAGATATCCCAGATGACAAGGCTAATTACCTTGAAGCTAAGCCAGTAGATGATGTTAAGGGCAGATGGCTTAAGACACTTGCAGACCTTAACGAGTGTTCACAGAAGGGACTTGTTGAAAGATTTGATGGTTCAATCGGTGCTGGTTCAGTACTTATGCCATTTGGTGGAAAGTACCAGCTTACAGAGACACAGGCTATGGTTGCCAAGCTTCCAGTGCTTAAGGGCAAGTGCGATACAGTAACTATGATGGCTTATGGATTTGACCCATATCTTTCTAAGTGGAGTCCATATCACGGAGCTATGTATGCAGTAACAGACTCAGTTGCCAAGATTGTTGCGGCTGGTGGTGATTACAGCAAGATTAGATTTACATATCAGGAATATTTCAGAAGAATGACAGAAGATCCTTCAAGATGGAGCCAGCCATTTGCAGCACTTCTTGGTGCATATGAGGCACAGATTGGCTTAGGACTTCCATCAATCGGTGGTAAGGATTCTATGTCAGGAACATTTGAACATATAGATGTACCACCTACATTATGCTCATTTGCTATTGATGTAGCTAAAGAGCAGGATATTATCACACCTGAATTAAAGAAAGCTGGCAATATACTTGTAAGATTTGACATTGAAAGAGATAAATATGACCTTCCTGTATTCTCACAGATTAAGGAATTATATTCATCTATCCACGAAGCTATTAAGAGCAAGGCAATTGTGTCTGCATATGTTCTTGATGCTAACGGCTTAGTACCAGCAATAAGCAAGATGGCATTTGGTAATATGCTTGGTGTTGCTGTTGAGCCATCTGTATCAAAGGAAGAATTATTCGCACCAGCATATGGCTGTATAGTAGCAGAAGTAGACAGCTCTAAGCTTTCAGAGATTAAGGCAGTTTATACTAAGGTTGGTACAGTAACAGAAGAAGCTAAGTTTACATATGAAGATGTTTCAATCAATATTGAGGAAGCATTAAGTGTATGGAAAGATACATTAGAGGGTGTATTCCCAACAAAGGTTTCTAAGGAAACTGATAGGGTTGAGTCACCTGTATATTCAAAGGGCAATGTATATGTATGCAAGAATAAGGTTGCGAAGCCAACAGTATTTATACCAGTATTCCCAGGTACTAACTGTGAATATGACAGTGCCAGGGCGTTTGAGAGAGCTGGTGCAGATACTATTGTCAAAGTATTCAAGAACCTTGATGCTGCAAGCATAAGAGAATCTGTTGATGAATTTGAAAAAGCAATTAACCAGTCACAGATTATTATGTTCCCAGGTGGATTTTCAGCAGGTGATGAACCAGATGGTTCTGCTAAGTTCTTTGCAACAGCCTTCCGTAATGCTAAGATGAAGGAAGCAGTTGAGAAGCTCCTTAATGAAAGAGATGGTCTTGCACTTGGTATATGTAATGGTTTCCAGGCTCTTATCAAGCTCGGATTAGTACCTAATGGCAAGATAACAGGACAGGATTCTAATTCACCTACACTTACATTTAACACAATTAACCGTCACATCTCTAAGATGGTATATACAAAGGTTGTTACTAATAAGAGTCCTTGGCTTGCAGAAGCAAAGCTTGGCGGAGTATACTGCAATCCAGCTTCACATGGTGAAGGAAGATTTGTTGCACCTAAGGAATGGCTTGATAAGCTCTTTGAAAATGGTCAGGTAGCAACACAGTACTGTGACCCGGAAGGTAATGTATCTATGGACGAAGAATGGAATGTCAATGGCTCATATATGGCTATTGAGGGTATCACAAGCCCGGACGGAAGATGCTTAGGTAAGATGGCACATTCTGAAAGACGTGGTGATTCGGTAGCTATTAATATCTATGGAGAACAGGATATTAAGATATTCGAGTCTGGTGTTAAGTACTTTAAGTAAATAGAATAACTATCTGTGCGTAAGAACAGAATATTGTAAATTATAAAATCCTGATGTATATTATACGGGTAAGCCTTGACTGACAAAGGTTTGTATAGTGTACATCAGGAGTTTTTTATGTAGAATCAGGATAATAAAAAGTAATAAAAAGCTGTTGACAAAATAATTAAGTTAGATTATTATAATGATAGTTAGTAGCAGCTAACGCATATGCCTTTATATTTATTTAACGGGTCCTCGACCCGTTTATTTAAAAGCCATAGGTTAGTGATAACTAACATAAGTTAGAATAAAACTAACAGTGAGATGTATACTATATATCTATTTAGCAGGATAAGGAGGACTAATATGAGTGTAGTTATAATTGGCGGTAATGAATGTATGGTATGTCAATATGAGAAGATATGTAAACAGCATGGCTGTAAAGCCAAGGTATTTGTTAAGGAGAAGAGTGGCTTTGGCAAGAAGATTGGCAACCCTGACCTTATGATACTTTTTACTAACACAGTATCACACAAAATGGTACATAGTGCTGTTACAGAAGCAAAGAGCAAGGACATTCGGATTGTGCGTTCACATTCAAGCAGTGCTTCATCACTTAATGCAGTTCTTCAGGAATATGTAGCAGACGGAAAGGCTTGTTAATTGTAACTGACACAGACAGCAGGCAGAGTAATGCGTAATATAAGGAATGGAGATTATATGCTTAGAAAGCTGGAGAATGAGATTGTAAAAGAATGTGCACCTACATTGGCTGGAATTAAGATGGCTAATCTTTTTAATTATAGATTTGTATCAGAAGATGAATTCGATTCTGAGATTAAGACTGCCAATATGAACCTTAATGAGAAGGGCGTATATATAGAAGTCTTAAGAAAGACAGATATGAGTTCATTGATATATGTATACAGACCAAGTATGTTATTTAAGGCAGTCAATAATGATCACGTATGGAATATATTATCCAGCTATGGATACATAGAACGAAGTATACAGGCATGTATCAATACACTTAAGGAACGTCTTATGACACAGCCCTGTTTTCCACACGAGATAGGTTTATTTCTTGGATATCCTGTAGAAGATGTAAAGGAGTTCATTTTTAATAAAGGACAGAACTGCAAATGTTGTGGTGTGTGGAAGGTATATTACAATGAACAGGAAAGTGTCAGAACATTTGCAAGATTCAAGAAATGTTCTGAGGTATATCAGAAGGTCTTTATAGGAGGACGAACATTAAATCAGTTGACCGTGAATATATGATTCACTCAACATAAATATGCACAAGCATTAAATTAAAGCAATAATGGAGGAATGATAATGAGTAAAGTTGCAGTTGTATATTGGAGCGGAACAGGTAATACAGAGGCTATGGCCAATGCTGTTGCTGAGGGAGCAAAGGAAAAAGGAGCAGAAGTAATATTATTCACGGCTTCAGAATTCTCATCAGCAAAGGTTGCAGAATTTGACGGAATAGCTTTCGGATGCCCTGCTATGGGAGCAGAAAATCTTGAAGAGTCAGAATTTGAGCCGATGTTTACAGACTGCGAAGCGGCACTTTCAGGAAAGAAGATAGCACTCTTTGGTTCTTACGGCTGGGGAAGCGGAGAATGGATGGATGACTGGGCAGAAAGAAGCAGGAATGCTGGTGCTGACCTTAGCTGTGACCCGGTAATCTGTAATGAAGCTCCTGATGATGAAGCTGTAAGTAATTGCAAGGATCTTGGTGCTTCTCTTGCATAATCAGAGTGTATGTACAATTAAGAATATGCATAGTTAAAGTATGTGTATAATCAGATATGTGCATAATATAAAGTAATGTAATGAATATATTAATAAGTGACATATTTATTCTGGACACTTCCCAATATAATATTAATAAGTGAGTAATGACCGCATACATATTAATTTTACTGTATATGTATGCGGTTATTATGTGAGAATTAATAATATGAAAAATTTCTTAAAATGGTAATTGACATCTAATAAGTGTTAGTATATACTAACACAGTAGCAAATGAAAAACATTATCAACATAGATACAGATAGGAGTGATAAGTTATGCCATTATCAATGATAGGTGAGGGAGAGACAGCAACAATCACAAGGATTGGTGGGAAAGAAGAGACGAGAAGATTTCTTGAGAATCTAGGCTTTGTAGTTGGAGCTATAGTGACGGTCATTTCTAAGACTGGCGGTAATGTTATAGTTAATATTAAAGAATCACGAGTAGCTATAGGAAGCGATATGGCTTCAAAGATTATGGTATAAAGACTTGAGTTTCAAGCCTCTATATAGATATTTACAATATTTTAATGAGAAGGAGAGATTAAGATGACTTTAAAGGAAGTTGCTGTTGGTCAGACTGTTAAAGTTGCTAAGCTTAATGGTGAAGGTCCGGTTAAGAGAAGGATTATGGACATGGGAATCACTAAAGGCGTAGAAGTCTATGTCAGAAAAGTTGCACCATTGGGAGATCCAATAGAAGTAACAGTACGAGGATATGAGTTATCACTTCGTAAGGCAGATGCAGCTATGATAGAGGTAAATTAATATTTTTTTTACCAAAAGGTTAGCATTAACTAATTATAGCAAGCATAATCTAAATGAAGAAAGTTACAACTAATTATTAACTCATTAAGAAAAGAGGTAAAAGAATGTCAATTAAGATTGCATTAGCAGGTAACCCTAACTGCGGTAAAACAACATTGTTTAATGCTCTTACAGGTTCTAACCAGTTCGTAGGTAACTGGCCAGGTGTTACTGTAGAGAAGAAGGAAGGTAGATTAAAGGGACATAAAGATGTTGCCATTATGGATTTACCAGGTATTTACTCACTTTCTCCATATACATTAGAGGAAGTTGTAGCAAGAAATTATCTTATTAATGAAAGACCAGATGCTATCATCAATATTGTTGATGGTACTAACATTGAAAGAAACTTATATCTTTCAACACAGATTATGGAACTTGGTATTCCGGTAATTATGGCTGTTAATATGATCGACCTTTTAGCTAAGAATGGTATTGAACTTAACATTGCAAAGCTTTCAGAGAAGCTTGGCTGTGAAGTAGTTGAAATTTCAGCTCTTAAGGGAACTGGTATCAGGGAAGCGGCAGAAAAGGCTGTAAAGCTTGCTGAGTCTAAGAAGATTAATAAGCTTGCACATAAATTCAGTGATGAAGTTGAATCTGTTATCGAAGCAGTTGAAGATAAGATTGGTCTTGATGTAGTAGAAGAACAGAAGAGATTTTTCGCTATCAAGTTATTAGAGAAAGATGACAAAATCGGACAGCTTATGTCTAGTGTACCTGATGTTACAGCAGAGATTGATAAACTTGAGAAAGATTTTGATGATGATACAGAAAGTATTATCACTAATGAAAGATATACATACATTTCATCAATTATCGGAGAGTGTGTAAAGAAGGCTCATTCTAAGGATAAGCTTACAACATCTGATAAGATTGATAAAATCGTAACTAACAGAATATTAGCACTTCCTATATTCGCAGTAGTTATGTTCTTAGTATATTACATTGCAATGGTAACAGTTGGTACAGCAGCTACAGACTGGGCTAATGATGGTTTGTTCGGTGATGGTTTCCACCTTTTCGGTATCGGTACTTCAGCTTATGAAGAAGTAGAAGAAGAATATGGTGACTCAGATGAAATCATTGCAGCATATGTAGAAAGCCTTGGTTCTAAGGGCGAAGCAATAGCAGATGCTATTGATACAGAAGCAGAAGACTATGACTCAGCAGCTGCTGTTAAGGCTCTTACAACTCTTAAGTCTATGGTTAAGTCATCAGATTCAGTTGATTATACTGTAGAAGATGATGAAACACTTGCAACAGAAGATTTCACAGCAGATGCTGATGATATTAAAGAAGCTATTAACCTCGCTATCGAATATGATGGTACAGCTCCAGATCCGGCAGATTATGGCATATGGGTTCCTGGTATCCCAGTTCTTATTGGTGACGGACTCGATGCAATCGGTTGTGCAGATTGGTTAAATGGTCTTATCCTTGATGGTATTGTAGCCGGTGTTGGTGCTGTACTTGGTTTCGTTCCTCAGATGTTAGTATTATTCTTATTACTTGCTATCTTAGAGGCTTGCGGATATATGGCACGTATCGCATTCATTATGGATAGAATCTTTAGAAGATTCGGTCTTTCAGGTAAGTCATTCATACCTATCCTTATTGGTACAGGTTGTGGTGTTCCAGGTATTATGGCTTCCCGTACAATCGAGAACGAAAGAGACCGTCGTATGACAATTATGACAACAACATTTATACCTTGTGGTGCTAAGACACCATTCATCGCTATGATTGCAGGTGCTATCTTCGGTGGTTCACCTTGGGTTGCAACATCAGCTTACTTCATCGGTATGGCAGCAATTATCGTATCAGGTATTATTTTAAAGAAGACAAAGTTATTCAGCGGAGATCCAGCACCATTCGTTATGGAACTTCCTGCATATCATATTCCAACAGTTGGCAACGTACTTAGAAGTATGTGGGAGCGTGGCTGGTCATTCATCAAGAAGGCTGGTACAATTATCCTTCTTTCTACAATCGTTGTATGGTTCACAACATATTTTGGATTTGCTGATGACGGATTCAGAATGTTAGCAGAAGATGAAATTGATATGAGTATTTTAGCTAAGATTGGTAATGCAATCGGCTGGATATTCACTCCACTTGGATGGGGTAACTGGCAGGCAGCCGTTGCTTCAATCACAGGACTTGTAGCGAAGGAAAATATCGTTGGTACTATGGGTATCCTTTACGGTGGTGGAGATGTATCTCCATATGCAGCACTTGCACTTGCATTTACTAAGTTAGCAGGTTTCTCATTCCTTACATTCAACCTTCTCTGTGCTCCTTGTTTCGCAGCAATGGGTGCTATTAAGAGAGAGATGAACAGTGCTAAATGGACTTGGATAGCAATTGGTTACCAGTGTGGATTTGCATATGTAGTATCACTTTGCATCTACAATATCGGAAGCCTTATCGCTGATGGAGTATTTAGTATCTGGACAGTTGTAGCATTTGTATTAGTAGCTGGTTTCCTTTATCTTTTATTCAGACCAACAAAGGAAGCGGAAGAATACAAGAAAGCAGCAGCTAACTAAGATTACTTCCTAATCATAATTATACAAGTGTTCAATCCGTCACTAAGTGGCGGATTGGATATATATTTTATTCATCAGATATAGCGGCAGATGTCAGAGTTGGTGTAAGAATGGAGGATTAATATGGGTACAGTAATCGTATTGGTGGTATTGGTGGTAATTGTAGCCGCTATTGTGTATACAATGGTTAAAGGCAAGAAGAATGGCAAACATTCATGCGGTGGAGATTGTGGTCATTGTGGAGGCTGCCACTAGGATAGGAGGCATTAATGCAGAAATACTATTCATGTGATAAAAATGCTTCTGAAGTAGTTGGCTATGAAAGAAGCGAAATGCAGAAGGACATAATTCTGCAAAGATTAAGAAACAGGGGATGCAGAATAACGAAACAGAGAATGATGCTTTTAGACATTATTCTTAATGAAGAATGTTCGTGCTGCAAAGAAATATATTATAAGGCATCAAAGCTTGATCCTAATATTGGAACAGCTACAGTATACCGTATGATTAATACACTTGAGGAGATTGGTGCTATTAACAGAAGAAATATGTACCGTGTATCGTGTGGAAGTGAATGTAATATGAACAACACATACACAGTTGAGTTTGACGATAATTCAGTAATCAATCTGTCAGCCAGCAAATGGAACCAGATAGTGCAGAAGGGTTTAACAGCTTGTGGTTACATAGACAGTAAGACAGTTAAGAGTATAACAGGAGGGCCATTATAATAATGCCCCTCCTGTTTTTGATAAAGTTTCTCAATTAATAAAAAATATGTGGTAAAACTAAAAAGTATGGTATAAGATAATACCTAAACAAAAATCAAAGTCAATTACATCAGGCAGATGTTAATTGGGAATGGAGGATAAGATGAAAAACGTATTTAAGAAAATCGATGGAGTTAAGACAGGAATATTTGCAGCAGGTGTACTTTTTGGTACAGCAGGAATTAAGATATTATCAAGCCAGGATGCTAAGAAGGTATACACGAACTGTACAGCAGCAGTTCTTCGTGCTAAGAAGTGTGTAATGAAGACAGCAACAACAATTCAGGAGAATGCTGGTGATATCTATGCGGAGGCTAAGGCTATCAACGATGAGAGAGAAGCAGCAGAAGAAGTTGTAGATGATACAGTAGAATTAAACGAAGTATCAGAAGAAACAGAAAGCACAGAGCAGTAATAATATGCTGGAATAAGTGCTAAGAGGCAGAATATGAAATTTTATATTAAACACAGTATGACAGGACGTTTAAGAGTTCATATGGATATGAAGCATATGAGTTTTAAACAGGCAGATATATTAGAGTATTATATTAAAAATATAGAAACAGTGACTTCTGCCAAAGTATATGAAAAGACTTGTGATGCTGTTATAGAATTTAAAGGTGATAAAACAAAGATTATTAATGAACTTAAGCGTTTTACATATTCACAGGTGGCAGTTCCTGAAGATGTGCTTAATAGTTCAGGAAGAGAGATGAATTCTTATTATCAGGACAAGCTGGTTAATAAGGTATTCTTAAGAGCAGCAAGTAAGCTGTTCCTCCCTATATCTGTAAGAAATGTTGTAACAACTGTAAAGTCGGTTAAATATATTGGCAGCGGTGTTAAGACATTGCTTAAAGGAAAGATGGAAGTACCTGTGCTTGATGCGACAGCAATCGGTGTTTCTATATTAAGAAATGATTTCAATACCGCAGGTTCTGTTATGTTCCTTCTTGGAATCGGTGAGATTATGGAAGAATGGACACATAAGAAGTCGGTAGGAGATCTTGCAAGGACTATGTCACTTAATGTAAGCAAGGTATGGCTTAAGACAGCCGATACAGAAGTATTAGTCCCTGTTAATGAGATAAAGAACGGTGATGAAATTATAGTTCATGTAAGTAATGTTATTCCATTTGACGGAGTTGTAGTTACTGGTGAAGCTATGGTTAATCAGGCTTCACTTACTGGTGAAGCAGTGCCGGTAAGCAAGAATACAGGAAGTGCTGTATTTGCAGGAACAGTTATTGAGGAGGGCGGACTCACAATAAAGGTTAAGCAGAGTGGCGGTAATAGTAAGTATGACAAGATTGTTAAGATGATTGAGGAGTCAGAGAAGCTCAAGTCTGGTCTTGAAAGCCAGGCTGAACATCTTGCGGATTCATTAGTTCCATATACATTAGGTGGAACAGCACTCACATATCTTCTTACAAGAAATGTAACAAAGGCATTATCAATACTTATGGTTGACTTCTCCTGTGCACTTAAGCTTGCTATGCCAATAACAGTATTGTCAGCAATAAGACAGGCTGGACAGAATGATATTACAGTAAAGGGTGGTAAGTTCTTAGAGGCAGTAGCCGCTGCAGATACTATCGTATTTGATAAGACAGGAACACTTACTAAGGCTGCACCAACAGTAAAATATGTATATTCATTTAATGGTGATAGTGAAGATGAGCTTTTAAGAATGGCTGCCTGTATGGAAGAACATTTTCCACATTCTATGGCCAAGGCAGTTGTTGATGCAGCAGCTAAGAAGAACTTACGCCACGAAGAAATGCATACAAAGGTTGAGTATATAGTTGCACATGGTATATCAACTACTATAAATAATAAGAAGACTATAATAGGAAGCTATCATTTTGTATTTGAAGATGAAGGCTGTACTGTGCCTGAAGGCAGACAGGAAATGTTTGATAATCTTCCAGAAGAATATTCACACCTTTATCTTGCAATTGAGGATAAGCTTGCGGCGGTTATATGTATAGAAGACCCTGTAAGACCAGAGGCTAAGGAAGTAATTAGTTCACTTAAAGAGCTTGGAATATCTAAGGTTGTAATGATGACAGGAGATAGTGAGCGTACAGCTAAGGCAATCGCAGGCAAGGTTGGCGTAGATGAATATTATTCAGAAGTACTCCCAGAAGATAAGGCTTCATTTGTTGAGAAGGAAAAAGCTGCCGGACGTAAGGTTATAATGATTGGTGATGGTATTAACGATTCACCGGCATTGTCAGCGGCAGATGTTGGTATTGCAATAAGTGATGGTGCTCAGATAGCAAGAGAGATTGCAGATATTACAGTTAGTGCTGATGATTTAGGGCAGATTGTATATCTTAAGGATTTAAGCAATAATCTTATTAAGAAGATTAACCGTAATTACAGAACTATAGTATCTTTCAACTCAGGACTTATAGCACTTGGTGTATTAGGTGTAATACAGCCAACAACATCAGCACTTTTACATAATACATCAACACTTTTCATCAGTATGAATAGTATGAAGAATATAACTTTAGCTGAGGAGCATAAGTAATAATCTTAAGCATAGAAATTTATAATGCCGCAAAGTATTACTTGTAAGAAGCAATAATCACAGAATATAAATTACTAAAAATTATAAAAAGGAACACACTAATTGATATATTTTATCATTTGGTGTGTTCCTTTTTTGCGTTATTGATATTATAATACTAATAAAGGTTAGGTTAGACTAACCTAATTATATTAAATATGAAGGAGAGAAAATTATATGTTTCTTACTGTAAAAGATTTAAAAAAATCATATGGCAGTACTTCTAATAAAGTAGAAGTTCTTAAGGGAATTAATTTTGAAGTGGAAAAAGGGAAAATATGCGTACTGCTTGGACCATCTGGTTCGGGAAAATCAACACTTCTTAATATAATAGGTGGAATAGATGATGCTGATTTGGGATATGTAAGCATTGATAGTGAAAAGACTAAAGATATGAAAGAAAAAGAGCTTACAAGATACAGAAGAAAGCACCTTGGTTATGTATTCCAGATGTATAATCTTATACCTAACCTTAATGTTAAGGAGAATATCGAGGTTGGTGCTTATCTTAGCGATTCACCGCTTGATATTAACGAACTGCTTAATACATTAGGGCTGTATGAGCACAGGCATAAGCTTCCTAACCAGTTATCTGGCGGACAACAGCAAAGAACTGCAATAGGCAGGGCTATTGTTAAAAATCCCGACATATTATTATGTGATGAGCCCACAGGAGCACTTGATTATCACACATCTAAGGAAATCTTAAAGCTTATTGAGGATGTCAACAAGAAATACGGCAACACAGTCATAATGGTTACACATAATGATGCTATCCAGAATATGGCTGACAGGGTTATCAAGTTAAGAGATGGACAGATAAGAGATAATATAGTTAATAACAGTAAGGTATCTGCCGCTGACCTTGAATGGTAGATTAAATATTATATAATGGGAGTTAGATATGAAAAATCCTTTAATTAAACGATTGCCAAGAGAATTTACTGGTGAAATTGCAAAATATATAGTCATATTTATATTTATGACAGCTGTTATAGGGCTTATAAGTGGTTTTCTTATAGCTGATGGAAGCGTGCTTGATACATATAATAAGAGTTTTGATAAATATAATGTAGAAGATGGTAATTTTGAATTGTATTCCAAGGCCGATGATAAGCTGATTGACAGGCTGGAAGAAGAAAATGTTACTATATATGAGAACTTCTATAAAGAAGAAACTTTAAAAGTACACAATAATGAGAAGTTAAGAGAAGACGACCAGAGCACAATACGTTTCTATATTAATAGAGATGATATTGATAAGGTTGATGTTATGGAAGGCAGACTCGCAGAGGATATTAACGAGATTGCATTGGATAGAATGTATTCTGTCAATAATAATATTAAAATCGGCGACATAATTAATGTTGGCACAAGGGCACTTAAAGTAACAGGTTATGTTGCATTATCTGATTACAGCTGTCTTTTCTCGAACAACTCAGATACAATGTTTGACTCTTTAAAATTCGGTGTTGGTGTAGTGTCAGAGAGCTGTTTTGATATGTATGATGATACACATATTCATTATGTATATTCGTGGAAATATGATAATAAGCCTGCAGACGATATAGAAGAAAAAGAGATGGCAGATGATTTTATGAAAGTAATATCTAATAATGCTATACTTACTAGTTATATTCCAGGATATCTTAATCAGGCGATACATTTTACCGGTGATGATATGGGAAGCGACAAGGCTATGATGATAGTTCTTTTATATGTTGTTATAGCTATTATGGCATTTGTATTTGCAGTTACAACTAATAATACAATATTCAAAGAAGCTAATGTTATTGGTACTTTAAGAGCTTCGGGATATACAAGGGGAGAGCTGTTGTTACATTATATTCTTCTACCGATTATTGTTACATTAGCAGGTGCACTTGTCGGTAACATATTAGGATATACATGGTTTAAGGATATATTTGTAGATACATATTATCAGAGTTATTCGCTTACAACTTATACAACACTTTGGAATGGTGAAGCATTTGTATTAACAACAGTTGTTCCATTTATAATAATGGTAGTGATAAATGTATTGCTCATAGGTTACAGGCTTCGTCTTTCACCACTTAAGTTCTTAAGAAAGGACTTGGCTGTAAGACAGAAGAAGAAAGCTGTGCATTTGCCAGGATTCAAGTTCTTTAACAGATTTCGTTTAAGAATAATTATACAGAATATGCCAAATTACATTACATTATTTGTGGGTATATTATTTGCCAATATACTCCTTCTGTTCGGTATTATGATGACCCCGCTTCTTGACCATTACCAGAATGAGATACAGGACAAACTTATAGCTAAACATCAGTATGTATTGAAAGTTCCGGTCGAGGTGGATAATGAGGCCGCAGAGAAATACTGTGTCAGGACACTTTCAACACTTGAGGGACGTTTAAAGAGTGAAGATGTATTGATATACGGAATTGCTGATGACAGCGAATATGTTGACATTAACAGTAGTGAGCTTAAAGATGGTGAAGTGTATGTGTCATACGGCTATGCTGAAAAGTTCAAGATTAATAAGGGTGATAAGATAACGCTCAAAGAGAAATATGAGGACAAGAAATATACATTTACAGTTAAGGATATGTATGATTATCCATCAGCATTTGCAGTATTTATGGATGAAGGATATTTTAAAAATCTATTCGACAAAGAGGATGATTACTATTCAGGCTACTTATCATCAGAGAAGCTTGATATTGATGAGAAATATATTGCAACAGAGATTACACTTGATGATTTAACTAAGGTTTCAAGACAGCTTGACCGTTCTATGGGAGAAGTATTTGGAATTATTAAAGTCTTTGCAGTTGTATTATTTGCAGTATTAATGTTCTTGTTAACTAAGCTTATTGTTGAGAAGAATTCAACATCAATCTCTATGGTTAAGATATTAGGCTATTCCAACAGTGAGATAAGCAGGCTGTATGTCACCTCAACAACAATAGTGGTTGTCATATCAGTTGTTATCAATATTGCATTATCAGTTGTAATTATGAATAGCCTGTTCAGGGTATTTATGGAGAAAATGTCCGGCTGGATTTCCTGCTACTATGCACCATATCTGTTCGTAGTTATGTTCGTGCTGAATATCGGTGTGTATGCTCTGATTTCAGTATTTATGATGTATAAGATAAAGAAGATACCTATGGATGAAGCATTAAAGAATGTAGAGTAATAAAAAAGCTGTCCTGTTTAATGAATTGGATAAAGTGAGCAGATATAATTAGCTCATATTAATCTAATCATTAAACAGGACAGTTTTTTATTTATAATTAAGATGTTTTCTTTTGATATTCTTTAAAATCCTGAATTTCTTGAAATTTTTTATATTCAATTCTTGAAATTTTTCTCAAATTCTGAATTTTAGAAAAATTACAGCTATAACCGCAGTCTTGTAGTTAAGCCGCATATTCTGAGTCACCAAAGAAGTCATTGTACCATACAAGGAACATATATACTGTCCAGATTTTTCTTGAATTATCTGCTTTGCCTTCTTTATGTTCATCAAGATACTTAACAAGCTCATCTGTGTTGAAGTACTTGTTAGCAGCTTCGCTTGTGAAAGCTTTTTTAATCATATTGTAATATTTCTCGTCCTTTAACCATATTCTGATTGGCACTGGGAAACCAAGCTTCTTCTTCTCAGCAACCATATCAGGAAGATATTGGTTAGCAGCTTTACGCATAGCGTATTTAGTATTAGATTTATTAACTTTGTACTTAGTTGGGAGAGTTCTTGCTACATTGAATACTTCCTTATCAAGGAAAGGAACTCTTACTTCAAGGCTGTGTGCCATACTCATCTTATCAGCCTTAAGAAGAATATCACCGATAAGCCAGAAGTTAATATCTATATACTGCATTTTAGTTACATCATCTTTATCTTTAACTTTGTCATAAAATGGCTTAGTAAGTTCTTTATGGTTATACTTTCCAGTAGGGTTCTTTAATATCTTGGCACGTTCTTTTTCGTTGAACATAAATGCGTTACCGATAAAGCGTTCTTCAATATCCTTGCTTCCTCTTATAAGGAAATTCTTGCCCTTGAACTTAAATGGAACAGCCTGTGCAGCATTGGCAAGACACTTGCGGAGTCCCTTTGGAAGCTTTCTATAGCCTGCTGTATCAAGAGGTTCTTTGTAAATGTTATATCCGCCAAAGAACTCATCAGCACCCTCGCCTGACATTGAAACCTTAACATACTTAGAAGCAGTCTGGCTTACAAAGTAAAGGGCAATAGCAGCAGGGTCAGCTAAAGGCTCGTCCATATGATACTGGATTTTAGGGATAGCTGCCCAGTATTCTTCACTTGATACAAGCTTAGAATAATTGTCTATCTGGATTTTCTCAGATAAGGCTTTAGCGTAATCTATCTCGTTATATTTTTCGTAGTCAAATCCAACTGTAAATGTCTTGTCACCATTAAATGTAGCGGCAACATAGCTTGAGTCAACACCGCTTGAAAGGAATGAACCAACCTCAACATCACTAATCTTGTGGTGTTCAACTGAGTCGTGCATAGCATCGTCAATCTCTTTGACGAATTCATCTAAAGACTTGCTCTCATCAGCTTCAAATGTAGGCTCCCAGTATCTTTTTATGTTGATTTCTCCATTATGGAAAGTAAAGCAGTGACCTGGCATAAGCTTGTATACACCCTTAAAGAATGTTTCAGGAAGCACTGAATACTGGAATGTGAGGTAATTTTCAAGAGCAACATCATTAACTTCCTTCTTATATGCAGGGTGTGCCAATATGCTCTTAATCTCAGAACCATATATAATGTTGCCGTCAACTACAGTGTAGTAGAAAGGCTTAATTCCAAAGAAATCCCTTGCACCAAAGAGAGTTTCCTTCTCACTGTCCCATATAACAAATGCAAACATACCACGAAGCTTATTTAACATATCTTCACCGTATTCTTCATAAGCGTGAATAAGAACTTCTGTATCAGAGTTGTTCGCAAATATATGCCCCTTTTCAATAAGGTCTTTTCTTAAATCCTGATAATTATATATCTCACCATTAAATGTGATAACAATCTTTTTATTTTCGTTGAACATAGGCTGGCTTCCGTTATCAAGGTCGATGATTGAAAGTCTTCTAAAGCCCATATAAGCCTTGTCGTCTATATACTGACCGGCACTGTCAGGTCCTCTGTGGATGATTTTATTCATCATATCAGTAAGTACATCCTTACCATTTTCAAGGTATCCTGTAAATCCAGCAAATCCGCACATATTACAAAACCGTCCTTTCTTAAATGTGATTTATTACTATAATCCTTTAAAATACAGGCACAATAAAACCTGCATATTAATAATGTTTACACGAATATTACAACATATACGACAGTATTTAGAATAACAGCCACCGTAAATGGCAAACCCTATGTAAATCAATTATGTAATTATAGCAAACTGGGATATTTAATACAAGATAATTGTTATGGCAAAACAGGCATTTACAAAGTAATAAAAATATTTTATAATTGTAAGCAAATTTTAATAATAGCTTGGATATAGTTCCAATATTAAATGCACAATATGGAGGATTAGTAATGGAAAAGATTAAGATGACAACACCACTCGTTGAGATGGATGGAGATGAGATGACAAGAGTATTGTGGAAGCTTATTAAGGAAGAACTGCTTTTACCTTATGTAGACCTTAATACAGAGTATTATGATCTTGGACTCGTCCATCGTAATGAAACTAATGATCAAGTTACTGTTGACTCAGCAGAAGCAACTAAGAAATATGGTGTTGCTGTCAAGTGTGCTACAATCACTCCTAATGCAGCAAGAGTTAAGGAATATGACCTTAAGGAAATGTATAAAAGCCCTAATGGAACAATCAGAGCAATATTAGATGGTACTGTATTCAGAGCACCTATTATTGTTAAGGGTGTTGAGCCATATGTTAAGACTTGGAAAAAGCCTATCACAATAGCAAGACACGCTTATGGTGATGTATACAAGGCATCAGAGATGAAGATTCCAGCAGCTGGCAAGGCAGAGCTTGTATACACAGATGAGCAGGGTAACGAATCAAGAGAGCTTATTCATAACTTTAAGGGGGCAGGAATTATTCAGGGTATGCATAACCTTAACGATTCTATTGAGAATTTTGCAAGAAGCTGCTTTAATTTTGCACTTGAAACTAAGCAGGATCTCTGGTTTGCAACTAAGGATACAATCTCTAAGAAGTACGATCATACATTTAAGGATATATTCCAGGATATATATGATAAGGATTATGCTGATAAGTTCAAGGAAGCAGGAATTGAGTATTTTTATACATTAATAGATGATGCAGTTGCAAGAGTTATCCGTTCAGAAGGTGGATATATCTGGGCATGCAAGAACTATGATGGTGACGTTATGTCAGATATGGTTGCAACAGCATTTGGTTCATTATCAATGATGACATCAGTTCTGGTATCTCCACAGGGATATTATGAATATGAGGCTGCTCATGGAACAGTTCAAAGACATTATTACAAGCACCTTAAGGGAGAAGAAACATCTACTAACCCTATTGCTACTATATTTGCATGGACAGGAGCTTTAAGAAAGAGAGGAGAACTCGACTCACTTCCAGAGCTTTCAAAGTTCGCAGATACACTTGAAAAGGCTTGCATCAAGACAGTAGAAGATGGTAAGATGACTAAGGATTTAGCACTTATTACTACATTAGGTAATCCTGTAACACTTAATACACAAGGTTTTATTAAGGCAGTTAAGGAGACACTTGAAAGTCTTTTATAATTGTGCCAATAAAGGGTATTATTATATAGGATATTATATATAGAAGTGTTGGATTTCACTTGTGATATCTATAGATATTCGTATGAATTGAGGATTTTGAATGAAGTTTAAGTTTGAGGTTAAAGATCTTTTTAAACTCCCCAATATTTTATGTTATATAAGAATTGCACTGGTTCCGCTGTTTGTATATCTTTATTTTACGGCAGAAGAACCAGTGGATTATTATGTTGCGACACTTGTTGTAATGCTTTCGGGGATAACAGATTTTCTTGATGGGCAGATAGCAAGACGTTGTAATATGATAACTGATTTGGGTAAGATTATTGATCCGGCAGCAGATAAGCTTATGCAGCTTGCAATGTTAGTTACTCTGGCTATTAATATTCCATATATGTGCATACTTGCTGTATATCTTATTGTCAAAGAGGTAGTTATGGCACTTATGGGTCTTGTAGTTATGAAAAGGGCGAATAGGAGATTAGATGGTGCTAAATGGTATGGCAAGGTATGTACAGCAGTATTGTATGTGTGTATGCTTGCTTTAGTTGCATTTCCGCATATGCCGGTTAATCTTCAATATGTTATAATGATAGTGTGTGCAGCAGTATTGACATTTGCATTTATTATGTATATAAGAATATATATAATAATGTTAAAAGATAACCATTATGGTAATGATGAAAGAAAGTTGTATTAATATGTATAATATATTTGATATTACATTTAGGGAAATGAATGTTAACCAGTTAGCGGTATGGTTTTTTATATATAGTTTTTTTGGCTGGGCTATGGAATGTATAGTCATAAGAAAACAGCTTGGATATTGGGAGAACAGGGGTTTTGCCAAGCTTCCGTTCTGCGTTATATATGGATTTGGCGTGTTTATAGCATTTCATATATTTGCACCAATTGAGGGTAATTACCCTGCTTTATACATTGCTGGTGCTATATGTGCGACAATATTTGAGTATATGACAGCAAGACTTATGCAGAAGCTTTTTGGTGAAGTATGGTGGAATTACGACCATCTAAGATTTAATTATAAAGGAATAATATGCCTTCAAAGCACTCTTGGCTGGGGGGTATTAGCAGTTCTTATATTCAGTGTATTCAATAAAATGGTAGAACGTGTTGTATTCAGTATGGATATGAGGGTAACTACAGTGTTATCAATTGTGCTTGTTATATCATATGTTGTGGATTTCTCTTACCATTTTACTAAGAGAATTGCTAATAAGAAAATGGAAAGTGTAGTTGCACAGGCTTCAAGTGCTGGCAGCCTTCAGAGGTTTTTTCATAGATAATCAGCGGGGTGGACAATGTTAGAAAGTCTTAAGAATAATGTCAGGCTGCTTCGCAGGAGCAAACGACACGTAATTCTGTTTGAACTGACATATAAGTTACTGGCAGTAGCAGTTATATATCCTATATTAACTGCCGCCATTAATCTTTGTATGAAGGTTGCAGGAATCAGATATTTAACAAATGAATATATTGTAAAGGCACTGACAAACCCTGTTGTTATTATAGCTTTGTTTACAGGCATTATACTGTTTGTCGGTTACTGCATTTACGAGATGGCATATTTGGCTGTGTGCTTTGAAACTAAGAGAAAAGGTAATAACGCATCTATAATTGATAATATATATAATGCGTACCTGCGTCTTAAAAATTTAATCCGAATTCAAAGCATACCGCTTTTTTTATTTTTCTTTATTTCGATTATATTTATAAATGTTACAATTGTCGCTAATCTTATATATTCAGATACATTGAGCAATCTTATCGGAAGTACGATGAGAAGAAACAGGTATATGATATATATGCTTGTGGCAATAGTTATGGTTCTTATATATTATTATGTTATAAGAGGAATTTTCTCATTTAATATATATATGATGGAGGGGAAGAATTTCAGACAGTCATATAAGAAAAGCTCACAGATTGTAAGAAATAACAGATTAAGGGTAATTATGTCTGTTATTGTATATAATCTTGCAATATTTGTAGCTATAGCAGTGTTCTATACAGTTATTTCGCTTATACTTATAGGCGGTGTTAAGCTGTTGGATATGGCTTATCTTGGAAGTGCGGTATATTTATCAGTTCTTAGGGAATTGAGGGCCGGTGTGAAGATTTTTCTTGTGTTTATATCAATACCTTGTTCATTCTCAATGATTTCATATATGTATTATAAATATTCCGATCTGGATGATATTGAATTTGAATTCGTGGATATTGACGAAGGTTCAGCAAGGGTCAACAGGATAATATATGCAGTTGTTCTGGCATTATCCATAGTGCTTGATATTATATATATAATTGGGTCATTTAATAATAATCCGTTTGAGAGAGTGGCTATATTTCACAATACGGATATAACTGCCCACAGAGGTGCTTCAGTAGATGCACCTGAGAATACTCTTGCGGCATTCAGTAAGGCGATTGAAGATATGGCGGATGTTATAGAGTTAGATGTCCAGATGACCAAAGACGGCTATATTGTTGTTATGCATGATACATCAGCATACAGGACTACAGGTGTTCTAAAGAATATTACGGAGCTTACTTTAAGAGAAGTTAAAAGACTTGATGCCGGGTATTGGTATTCAGAGGAGTACAAGGGCGAGAAAGTTCCAACACTTGAAGAAGTATTGCAGCTTGCCAAAGGAAAGATTAAACTTAATATAGAGATTAAAACGGCGGATAACAGTGATGAGGTAGCAAAGAAGGTTGTAAAGCTTATACAGAAATATTCAATGCAGGATTCGTGCGTTATCACCTCATTTGATTATAGTGCATTGCAGGCTGTTAGGTCTTATGATGAGGACATAGAAGTCGGGTATATATTATCGGTGGCTTATGGAAAGTTCTATGAGATAGATGACGTGGATTTCTTTAGCGTCAATGCTTCGTTCCTTACTAAGAGAGTTGTCGATGCTATTCATAATTCAGGAAAGCAGGTATATGCGTGGACTGTTAATAATGACGCTTCTATAAAGAATCTTACTAATAAAGGTGTTGATAATATAATAACTGACAAACCTGTAACGGCAAGAGAGGTTATATATTCAAGAGATACAAGTGAGACATTGATTAATATGATAAAGTATGTATTTAACCAGTGATTAGCTTGGTAACATATATGCGTAAATGTACGCGGAAACGGGGGTCTATATGTTAAGAGGTATAGGTACATCTAAGGGAATTGGTATAGGAAAAGCACTTATTATCCATAAGTGTAAGAATGCTGTCAGCCGTGTTAAGATTAAGGATACAGAAGCTGAGGTTGATAAGTTCAATGAGGCTGTGGAAAAGTTCATACAGGAAACTAATGAGCTTGTGGATAAGTTGTCACAGAAGCTTAATGGTGATGATAAGAATGCTCTTGTATTAAAAAATCAGGAATATCTTATAAGAGATCCTGAGTTTACCAGTGGTGTAATAAGTGCTATAACTAATGACAAGCTTAATGCAGAAGCTGCGGTTGAAGATACCTGTGAGATGTTAAAGAACATATTCTTAAGCTTTAACAATGATACGATGACACAGAGAGTAGCCGATATTGAAGATATGAAACAGCGTCTTATAGCAATAATGCAGGGACAGAAGCATATTGAGCTTACTAAGCTTTCTGATAATACTGTTATTATTGCCGATGAAATCCATCCATCTATGACAGCTAATATGGATACAGAGCATATTGCCGGTATCATATCAGAGAAGGGCGGAGATACATCACACGCTTCAATTCTTGCAAGAGCATTGGAAATCCCTGCTGTATTAAGTGTTAAGGATGTATGCAGTAAAATTACAGAGGGTGAAGAAGTTATAGTTGATGGAGCTTACGGCGAAGTATTTGTCAATCCTACACCTATAACTCTTAAGATATATAATAAAAAGAAAAAAGCATATGATGAAAGAGTTAAGGAACTTAAGAAATATATAGATAAACAGACTGTTACAAAGGACGGCAGAAAAGTAATGCTTGCTGCTAATATAGGCAATGCTGATGAGGCGGCTAAAGCGGTAAAGGCTGGAGCTGAGGGTGTCGGACTTTTCAGGACGGAATTCTTATTTATGAACAAGCAGGCACTCCCAACAGAGGAGGAGCAGTATAACGAATATAAGAAAGCGGCAGTTGTGCTTGATGGCAGGCAGCTTACGATAAGAACGCTTGATATTGGCGGAGATAAAGACATTCCTTATATGGGACTTACAAAGGAATTAAATCCATTTCTTGGATACAGGGCCATAAGGTTCTGCCTTGACAGGATAGACATATTCACAACCCAGTTAAGGGCTGTATTAAGGGCAAGTGCATATGGTAATATAAGAATTATGATTCCTATGATAACTTCTGTTACAGAGGTGCAGGCAGTTAAGAAGATTATAAATGGTATATGCAGGGATTTGGACAAGAAAGACATTAAGTATGATAAGGACATAAAGATAGGTGTTATGATAGAGACACCAGCCGCGGCAATAATGGCAGATGTACTGGCACATGAGGTTGATTTCTTCTCAATCGGTACGAATGATTTGACACAGTATACACTTGCTGTTGACAGAGGCAATGAGAATGTTGCTTATCTTTACTCTGCACTCAATCCAGCCGTTATACGAAGTATTAAACACATAATTGAGTGTGCACATAATGCAGGTATAGAAGCAGGAATGTGTGGAGAAGCGGCGGCAGATGAAAGAATGATACCACTTCTTCTTAATTTTGGACTTGATGAGTTCTCTGTTACAGTGAGCAGGGTGCTTGAAACTAGAAAAGAGATAGCTTCGTGGAGCAGTAAGGAAGTAAAAGAGATAACAGAAAATGTTATGAATTATTCGGAAGAAAAGGAAGTATCTAACTATCTTAGCGACTGCATAGCAAAAGAATAGATTATTATATAATAAATGCTTTGTGATGATTGATATGTTAAGACATCTGCTTCTGGCATAATAAAATTAATTGGAGGAAAATATGGCATTATATGATACAGATGACGAGCAGGAAAAGGTTGTACTTGTCGGCGTAGAGTTAAATCCTCTTGACGACTGCGAGAAGTCGTTAGAGGAGTTAGCAGAGCTTGCTAAGACTGCCGGAGCGGTCACAGTAGGAAAGATGATACAGCCGCGTGACAGTTTCCACCCTGCAACATATATTGGTAAGGGTAAGCTTGAAGAATTAAGGCTTATGATAGATGAGCTTGGTGCAACAGGAATAATATGTGATGATGAGCTGTCTCCAGCACAGTTAAGAAATCTTGAAGATGTTCTTAATACTAAGATTATGGACAGAACAATGGTTATTCTTGATATATTTGCCGCAAGAGCTTCATCAAGTGAAGGTAAGATACAGGTTGAGATGGCACAGTTAAAATACAGGTCAACAAGACTTGCAGGACTTGGAACAACACTCTCAAGACTTGGTGGTGGAATAGGAACAAGAGGACCGGGTGAGAAGAAGATAGAAACAGACAGGCGAATAATAAGGGACAGGATTGCTCATTTGTCAGGTGAGTTAAAAGAGATTAAGAGCCACAGAGATGTACAAAGACAGAACAGACAGGACAGTTCTACACCAGTAGCGGCTATAGTAGGTTATACTAATGCGGGTAAGTCAACACTTCTTAACAGGCTGACCGATGCAGGTGTATTATCTGAGGACAAGCTGTTTGCAACACTTGATCCTACAACGAGGGCACTTACACTTCCTAATAAGGAAAAAGTGCTTATGACAGATACTGTTGGATTTATCAGAAAGCTTCCACATAATCTTATAGAGGCATTTAAGAGTACACTTGAGGAAGCGAAATATGCAGATATGATAATTCACGTTGTGGACTGCTCTAATGATGATTACGAAAGACATATGGCAACAGTATATGAGACATTGAAGCAGTTAGATGTAGGTGATAAGCCGATAATTACACTTTTTAATAAATGTGATAAATACGGCGAACTTCCTATACTCAAGGACAGCAAAGCTGATTATGTTGAGAATATTTCAGCAAGGACGGGTGTGGGAATAGATGAATTTCTGGAAGATGTGCAGGATATTATATTAAAGAGCAGAATTAGAATAGAAAGAGTATTTTCTTACAGCGATGCAGGCAAAATCCAGCTTATAAGAGAATACGGACAGCTTGAAAGTGAGGAATACACACAGGAGGGCATAAGTGTCAAAGGATATGTGCCAGCCTGGGTAGGAGGCAAACTATGAATTTAATTGCACTTGTTGATAAAAAATGGGGAATAGCTAATAAAGGAAGAGAACTTGTTGATATTCCAGAGGATAAGAAGCTGTTCCGTGAAGAAACTTATGGAAAAGTTGTTATTATGGGAAGAAAGACATTAGAAGCACTTCCTAACCAGTCAGCACTTGTTGGAAGAAAGAATATTGTTCTTACAAGAAATAAAGATTATGAAGCTAAAGACGTATGTTTATGCCATAGTGTTGAAGATGTGCTTGAGAAGGTAAAAAATGTGGATAGTAAGGATGTATATGTCATCGGTGGTGGACAGATATACAAAGAATTCCTTCCATATTGTGATACAGCACATATAACAAAGGTCGATTATACTTACGAAGCTGATACCTATATAAGTGATTTCGATAAGCTTAAAGACTGGAGAATTACAGGACAGAGTGATGAACATACATATTTTGATATATGTTATGAATTTGTAAGGTATGAAAGAAAGGGTAAGGCTGATGAAATGCCAGAATAAAAAGAAAAATGTAAAGCGTGCTGTGGCTGGTATAATATTTCTTTCCGTAATAGCAATAATATTAGCGGCATATGGCGTTACACAAATGTATGCTTCTCCAGAGAAAAAAGCTTTAAAAACGATGTTGAAATCTGGAGAGCTTTTACAAAGCACAGTTGAAAAATATATAAATAACATAGATGTAAGTGCCAATAACTATACTGGAAAAATTAATATATCGGAGTTGATATATGATAATACTGATTATATGCAGGGTAAGAATAGTGCAGAATATACCATTACAGCTAATATCGATAATAATGGAATAAATGTAGTTATACCTGAATTGACTAATGATACATTTTTAATATCTAAAGCTGATATATCAAGATATATTAATATAGATGCAGATCAGCTTAAGCCTGTTTTAAAAGCTGCATTAGCTGACTTTGTGAAGGGCTATGAAGTTATGGCAATGGATTGCGTGAATACAGTCAGCGAAACAGGAAAACACACTTACAATATTAATATAGACGAAACAGCTTTAGTTAATGGCTTTAATACATTTGTGGATGAATTATATAAAGATTCACAGGTTCTTCCATATATTTCGTTGTTAAATGTATATGGCATAAAAAAGGACAGTATTAAATCTGAATTTGCCACGGAAGTAAAGGACTGCAATGTAGTGCTTGATATAGAGGCTGACAGGGATAATAACCTTGCAAAGGTGAGTGCTGTAGTATATTACAATCAAAACGCTGTCTGTAATATGGTTGTTGATTTTGATGGACTGAATAATATGACGCTATATATTATGGCTGAATATTCACAGGCTGAATATGTGAATTCGGTAATGCAGATAGATATGCAAAGTGATAATGTAATAGGAGTGTCAGCTGATGCAGATATACATTTTATGAATCACAGTTTAAAGCTTATGGCATCAGGAAATATTAATATCCAATAAGTCTTTGCAAAATAATTATTTTACATTTCTGTAACCAATCCTGAAAAAAGCGTACTCTATAAGTGAAAGCTTTCAAAAAGAAATAATTAAGGACGATTTAATAAAGTGTGCAGCGAAGAAAAAATAATTGATTTAATAGCAAACAGAGATGAATCTGGAATGCGTGAATTAATGGAGCGGTATCAAAGACCATTAATGAAGCTTGCAATGAATATGCTTGACAGTGAGGAAGATGCAAGAGAATGTGTTAATGATACGTTTTATGAAGTATGGAAATCAGTTCCAGATAACAGACCGCAATATTTGTTTGCATATTCAGCTACTATATGCAGACATATAATCTGCAAGAGAATAGACCATGACAATGCATTAAAAAGAAGCTCTAATGTTATAGAACTTACAGCCGAGATGGAACAGTGTATCGGCAAGCCTGATAAAGCACTTGAGGGTGATGAACATATGGTAGGAGAATTGATTAATACATTTCTTAAAACATTGGATACTGATAAGAGAAATATATTTATCAAAAGATACTGGTATTCACAACCTGTTAAAGTTATATCAAAAGAACTTGGAAAGAGCGAAAGTTCAGTTAAGGTTGCACTGCACAGATTAAGGAAAGATTTAAAGAAGTTTTTGGAAAGTGAGGGCGTTTTGGTATGAATGGTGAGAAATTATTTAAGTCAATGAACAATATTAATCAGGAGTGGATTGAGCAGGCAAAGCCAGCTAATAAGCCTGTCATAATGAGAACCAGATCAAAAATATATAGAAATATAGCAGCAGCGGCAGCCGCAGTGATTGCAATCTCGGGATTAACTTACACTGGTGTATACGCGTACCAGAAGTATCTTGTCCCAAAGAGTAATGTCAATTTTGAATCTCATATTAGCGGGGATAGTTCGGTTAATGTTTATAATACAGGTAATGTTACATCTACAGAAGAATCTAATGTTGACGTGGAATGGGGAAAATATGTTGCTAATGGTGGAAGATTTTATATTGAACTGACTATAAAGTCAAAAGACGGAAGTCCGATTATACCTAATGATGATACCTTAAGTCCAATAATTGGTACATTTGATTTTGCAGATACTGTAATAAAAATAAGTGATGAAACAGACCAGTTCAAATCAACAGGTACATTATACCATCTTAATTATAATGGTATGTCAGATGATGGTTCAGAAATATATGCAGAATTAATATATGTTAATGCTGATTCAAGAGATATTGTTAATCATAACATTTCGATTGATGTTAAGGATCTTAAGTGTACGTACAGAAATGGTGAAGATAATAAAACAAGAGAAACCAGAACCTTAGCAACAGGGGAGTGGTCTTTTGAAACAGTTCTTAAGAGTAGCAGCACAGGTGTGCTTAGTACAACTCCTAATATATCGGTTACATCATCTTATAATGCAGACCAGATTCTCAATATAGATACACTTAAATGTGATGGATTCGTACTTGATATATATGGAACAGGAAATGCAGACTTTAAGTGGTTTGGCATGAGTGGTAAATATGCACCTGTAGTACATCTTAAAGATGGCACAGTTGTTAGTATTGACGACAAAACTTCTGATTTAAGTGCCAAAGCAGGTACTATGCATATATCATTTGCATTAAAACAGGTTATCAGTGTTGATAATATTGCATCTATTGAATGGCATGGTGTAACAATATATTCAGCAGAATAATAAACTATAATTAATAACTACAGCTCCTAAAATGTAAAATAACCTAAAATAAACCCTTCAAAAGTAAGACACTGTTTCTGACTTTTGGAGGGTTTTAAATGTTTGTTAATTAAATAGCAATCTGTTATGAATATACAATGTATGTGCTGTAGCGGAATCTTCTTAAACGCTGTTCCATTTTAATAGCATTTAAGAGAATACGGTAAGCACCGACCTGAACCTTATAATAGCCGTCCTCATATATTATAAATGCAGGAAATCCGTCCATTAAAAGTGAATTTAACATTCTGTCGGCATTATCCTTGTTGCGGTATGCGCCAACCTGTACACGGTAAAGTGCTTCATTTTCTGTGTCATAATCATTATTGTCACAAGGACATTGTGGCATAATATTTGAACTACTGACAGGGACAGAAAACACCTCGTTATCAGGTGGGATGGAATTAACCATAGCTGTGCTGTCAATTGAGGCAGAAGCAGCTCTGCCAGAGTTATTCATTTGGCCGTTGCTGCTATTATTGTTGTTACTATTGTTGCTGCTATTATTATTGTTGTCAGTGCGATTGCTTTTATTGGAAGTGGTATTTCCGGGCCTGCCTGATGGTATGCTTTCTAATATTCCGTCTGCGATTGCTTGTGCAATGCTGTCGAATTCTTCATCAAATAGATAATTGTCTTTATCGTTGTTAATAAATCCAGCTTCAACAAGAACGGCTGGCATTTTGGTACGTTTAAGGACAACAAGGTTTTTGCGTTCGTCTACACCAAGATTTTTAAAGCCTGCATCTTCAAGCTGGTTATTAATATTTCTTGCCACCTCAGCCTTTAAACCAGTATCGCTGTATACAAGGGTTTCAACGCCCGAATACTGGTTAGGATTTTCTGAGGAATTGCGGTGTATTGATACGAAAAGGTCGGCACCGGAATTATTCGCATCGGTTGCTTTCTTAAATGGAGTTTCGTATTCGTCAGTAGTTCTTGTGTAATATACATCTATGCCATTTTTTTTAAGTATGTCACCGACAGCTAAAGTAAGGTCGAGAGTGTCATCTTTTTCCTGTCTGCCCTTATATACAGCACCGGGGTCGCTTCCACCGTGTCCGGCATCAAGGGCGATTCTATAATCAGCCATAAATCCTCCTAAAGGAAATATCAGTTTATTTTATTCATAAAATTTCATAAAGATACATATAATAATCAAAAATATAATGAATAATATAAGAGGAATTAGATTATGGTGTATGTACATACAATGGAAACTCCTGCCGATGCAATAGATAAAGGGAAAATGCGCATTAACGTATATGATAAACAGCAGGGCACACCATTGGCAGATGCAAGGATTTCACTTGCATATACAGGAAATCCTGAAAGAATTATCAATGAGATAACTACTGACTCAGAAGGAGCAGTTAATCTTGATGATCTTCTCACACCGCCGGTGGAGTATAGTATGGAACCAGGTGAGAACCAGCCATTTTCGGAATACACTATTGATGTTAATGCAGATGGTTACGAGGAGATTAATATATCTGGTATTGATGTATTCTCAGGGGAAACAAGTATTCAGAATGTGTATTTGAATGAGGATAACAGGGAGATTCCTGAGAATAATATTGTAATTCCAGTTAATACGCTGTATGGCAGCTATCCTGCCAAGATACCAGAGACTGAGATTAAGCCGGTACGCCAGTCGGGGGAGATTGTGTTAAGCCGCGTTGTAATACCAGAAACAATAGTTGTGCACGATGGTGTTCCTACAGACTCCACAGCACTTGATTATTATGTGAGGTACAAGGATTATATTAAAAATGTAGCGAGCAGTGAAATATATTCGACATGGCCAAGACAGACGTTGGAAGCTAATATTTTAGCAATTATGTCCTTTACATTAAACAGAGTGTATACAGAGTGGTACAGAAACCAGAATTACAACTTTACGATAACCTCATCAACTGCATTTGACCACAAATGGGTCAACGGACGTAATATATTTGAAAGTATTTCACAGGTTGTGGATGAAATATTTGATAATTATCTGTCAAGACCGAATGTAAAACAGCCGATATTAACACAGTATTGTGATGGAAAGAAATCGAGCTGTCCTGACTGGATGACACAATGGGGAAGTAAATATCTGGGTGATCAGGGATATTCCTCAATAGATATATTAAGATATTATTATGGAGATAATATGTACATTAATACGGCTGAACAGATACAGGGTATTCCGTCATCGTGGCCCGGTGCAGATCTTGATATAGGCTCATCAGGGCAGAAGGTAAGGCAGCTGCAGGAACAGCTTAATCTTATAGGGGATTATTACACAGCAATACCGGCACTGACGGTTGACGGGATATATGGAGAGCGTACAGCGGAGGCAGTAAGGCAGTTTCAGAGAATTAATAATATGCCGCAGACTGGTGTTGTGGATTTCCCAACATGGTACAGAATATCGGACAGATATGTAAGGCTGTCAGGAATTGCAGAGCTTAATTGAAAATTTCTGCAATTATTTTCATAATTATATAAAATATTAGTTGACAGCTATAATTATTAGTGATACACTCTAATAGTTGTTAAACAAAGCAGAGTATCCACTCTCACCTTAGCGCAATCGGGCGACTTGGGTTTATATTTTTAAGAATGTGCATGATAAACAGCAATTAAGATGCATTATGATTAAAAAGTGGATAGTCTGACTATCCACTTTTTTTGATTTTGGAGGTGCACTACTATTAGCGAATTAATGATTAACGAGCAGATCCGTGATAAGGAAGTTCGTGTTATTGGAGAAGAAGGACAGCAGCTTGGAGTTATGTCTCCTAAGGATGCTATGAAACTGGCAAGAGAGGCAGAGGTTGATTTAGTAAAGATTGCCCCATCTGCAAAGCCACCTGTATGTAAGCTTGTGGATTATGGCAAGTATAAGTATGAACTTGTCAGAAAAGAGAAGGAAGCTAAGAAGAAGCAGAGAACAATAGAAGTCAAAGAAGTTCGTTTGTCACCTAACATAGATGTTAATGATTTGAATACTAAGTGTAATTCGGCAAGAAAGTTCATCGAGAAAGGCGATAAAGTAAAGGTATCTTTAAGATTTAGAGGCCGTGAGATGGCACATATCGATTCCAGCAAGCATATATTAGAAGATTTTGCTGAGAAGTTAAGTGATATTGCAGTAGTAGACAAAGCTCCAAAGTTAGAAGGCAGGAGCATGACTATGTTTTTAACTGAAAAACGTTAAAATATTATTTATTCCATATGAGAATTAAATTAGGAGGATTATTATGCCAAAGGTAAAGACAAAAAGAGCAGCTGCAAAGCGTTTTAAAGTAACTGGAACAGGTAAATTAAAGAGAATGAAAGCTTACAAGAGCCATATTCTTACAAAGAAGACTACTAAGAGAAAGAGAAATCTTAGACATGCAGCTATGACAGATGCAACTAATGTAAAGACAATGAAGAAGATTATGCCATATTTATAAGATATGGATGTCTGTGATTGATTATTAGGAGGAAATTAAGAAATGGCAAGAATTAAAGGCGGTATGAACGCAAAGAAGAAGCATAACAGAGTATTAAAGCTCGCTAAGGGTTATAGAGGAGCTAGATCTAAGCAGTACAGAGTTGCTAAGCAGTCTGTAATGAGAGCTCTTACAGAGAGTTACAAGGGTAGAAAGCAGAAGAAGAGACAGTTCAGACAGTTATGGATTGCAAGAATCAATGCTGCAGCAAGAATGAACGGTCTTTCATACAGCAAGTTTATGTATGGTTTAAAGTTAGCTAACATCGACCTTAACAGAAAGGTATTAGCTGAGATGGCTGTAAACGATGCAGAAGGATTTGCTAAGTTAGCAGAAGTAGCTAAGGCTAAGCTTGCTTAATTAAGATTTATATTGGTATTAATACCAGTTATATAAAAGGCAGAAAGCGAATTGATGTGTTCCAGTAATTCGGGAGCATATCAGATTGGGCTTTTTGCCTTTTTTTGTGATAATATTGTGAAACATTTGCATAATACTGGTTTTAAATGTGATATTGTGGTATAGTTTATAAGTCGGTGTTACGGCAATATTTAATGTGGAGACAGGTTATGAGAAAAGTATTAAAGAATAAAGTTGTAAAATATGCTGTTACAGCAGCTATGGTTATGTCAGTTATGATGACAACAGCCTGTAACAGTAAGATAAAGGTAGATTATGGATACAATCCAACTGATTATGTAGAGCTTGGAGATTATAAGGGAATTCAGGCTGAGGTTGATGTAACAGCCATAACTAATCAGGTTATAGATGATAAGATTGCAGAACAGCTTGAAAGTGAGACAACATATACAGATGTTAACAGGGAAGCACAGAAAGGCGATAAGGTTACATTTGGTTATACTGGTACATCAGGCGGACTTTCAATAGATGATTTTACTGGTTCTGATTATAGTATGACACTTGGTAAGGATGCTTTCCCTGTTGCAGGAACTGGCTTAGATGAAGAATTATATGGAATGGTTGCAGGACAGACTAAGGTAATAACAATCACACTTCCAGAGAATTCAAAGTATTCTGATTATGCTGGCAAGAGAGTTGTATTCGAGCTTACAATGAGTTATGTACAGCAGGCTAATGTTCCTATGCTTACAGATGCTTTTGTTAAGAGTGCGTTCAACTGCGAAACAGTTGATTCATATAAGGCACATGTTAAGAATGATGTCAGTGGAACAATAGAAACTAAGATAACAGAAGCTAAGAATGAAGCAATACTTACCCAGCTCCTTGACAAATGCAAGGTTACAGGTTATCCAGAGGAATTCCTTGCACAGCAGTCATCAAAGCTTGAGGAATCAATAAGCTTTTACAGCACACTTCAGGGAAAGACTAATGATGAATATTGCCAGAACCTTTATGGCATGACATTTGATGAATTCGTTAAGGCATCAGCAGGACAGCAGCTTGTATATCAGGCAATTGCAGAAAAGGAAGGACTTGCAATTACAGATTATGAATACAAGGATGACCTTGAGCAGTTCGCTAAGGACAGCGGTTATTCAAAGGTAGATACATTTACAGATAAATATGACAAAGAAACTATTGTTAAGTCTATGCTTGTTAAGAAGGCACAGAATTTAGTAATGGATAATGCAGTCATAACAGAGAAGTAGGATATAAGAATATATTTGTTGAATATACGGAAAATGTATGTTTGTGGAATATAAAAACTATATACTTACGAAATATATAATAAAGTATATATTGCAAATCAGAAATCATAACTGGATAAATATATTTAATGATATACTAATTCAGGCAATGGTTTCTGATTTTTTGCTTTTAAAAATATCGAACATTTGTTATACTAAATTATGATATTGTGTATGCACAGCATATGAAGGTTAAGTTTAGATGCACTGTTGATTTTAGTTAAGTGCATTTGTAAGTTAAAGTGGAGATAGTGTGAGTATAATCACACATTGGATTGGAGAGTATATGAATTTAGATGGTTTAAATGACTGCCAGAAAAGAGCGGTTAAAAGGACAGAAGGTCCGCTTCTTATTATAGCGGGTGCAGGTTCTGGAAAGACAAGAGTTCTTACTAACAGGATAGCCTATCTTATAGATGATTGTGGTGTAGCACCATATAATATACTTGCTATTACATTTACTAATAAAGCGGCAAGGGAGATGAGAGAGAGAGTTGATGCGACAGTAGGACAGCAGGCTGGCGAAGTGTGGGTAAGCACCTTCCACTCTACCTGTGTGCGGATTCTCAGGCGTTATATAGATAGAATTGGTTATTCCAATACATTTACAATATATGATACAGATGACGTCAAGAGTGTTATAAAGGATATATGTAAGAAGTTCAATATAGATACGAAGATGCTCAAGGAAAAAACAATTATGAATGCGATATCGCACGCCAAAGATGAGCTTATGAGTCCGGATCAGATGGAGCTTGAGGCAGGTGGTGACTACAACGGCAAGAGAATTGCCAATGTATACAGGGAGTATCAGAAGACATTAAAGCTTAATAATGCACTTGATTTTGATGATTTAATATACAAGACAGTAGAATTATTGGAAAATGATGCTGAAGTACTTAATTATTATCAGGAACGATTTAAGTATATTATGGTTGATGAGTATCAGGATACTAATACATCGCAGTTTAAGCTTATATCAATGCTTGCCGCCAAATATGGCAATCTCTGCGTGGTTGGGGATGATGATCAGTCAATATACAAGTTCAGGGGTGCCAATATTACCAATATATTGAATTTTGAGAATACATTTGCAGGAACTAAAGTAATAAAGCTTGAGCAGAATTATCGTTCAACACAGACAATTCTTAATGCAGCCAATGCGGTCATAAGCAACAATATAGGAAGAAAAGCAAAGAGTCTGTGGACAGAGAATGGCGAGGGTGAAAAGGTTAATTATACACTTTATGAAAATGGATATGATGAGGCACAGGGTGTTGTTGACAGCATAAGTTCTATGGTAAGGGACGGCTGGAATTACAACGATATTGCCATATTATACAGGACTAATGCACAGTCTAGAGCGTTGGAAGAAAAACTTATGTTAAAGAATATACCATACCGTATATATGGCGGAATAAGCTTTTATCAGCGTAAGGAAATAAAAGATATACTTGCATATTTAAAGACTATAGACAATGGTATGGACGGACAGGCAGTAAAGCGTATTATCAATGTTCCAAAGCGTGGAATTGGTGCGACAACAATTGAACGAGTTCAGGAATATGCAGACCAGAATGACATAACATTCTGGCAGGCTCTGTGCGATGCTGAGCATATCGATACGATAAAACGAGGTGTTGGAAAGTTAGAGCCATTTGTTACACTTATAGGTTCACTTAAGGCAAAGCAGGAATTTATGAGCATAAAAGAACTTGCCGAAACTGTTGTAAGTGATACAAGATATATAGAATGTCTTGCAGAGAGCGAAACAGCAGAAGAAATAGAAGCAAGACAGGAAAATATAGATGAATTGATTAACAAAATAGTAAGCTATGAGGAGAGTTGCCGACAGAAGGAAGAAACTCCTACATTAAGCGGTTTCCTTGAAGAAGTTGCACTCATAGCAGATATTGATAATCTTAATGAGTCAGATAAGCAGGTAATGCTTATGACATTACATAGTGCCAAAGGTCTTGAATTCCCTATTGTGTATATGACAGGAATGGAAGATGGCCTTTTTCCAAGTTATATGACAATAGTGTCAGATGACCCTGCAGAGATAGAGGAAGAAAGACGACTTTGCTATGTAGGAATAACAAGAGCAGAGAAGATACTTAATTTAAGCAGTGCGAAGATGCGTATGGTACGCGGTGAAACACAGATGAATAAAGTATCACGCTTTATTAAAGAAATTCCCGAAGAATATATGCACATAGAAAATAATAGTTCAGGATATAATAAAGGTAAGATTGCATATGGAGGAAAAGATGACTCAGAGGAAACACGTTCGTATAATATCAGAGCCAATGCCAAAGCCGCTCTTAACAGATACGGCTCAGGCAATGTGAATTATAAAGAACCAAAACGTGTATCAATCGGCGGCTCAACTTCAGCAGGCTACAGGTCTTCAGTGAGAAAGGCGAATACTAAGGTTGGTTTTGGTAAAGAATTCCCTATGGATATATTTGATTTAAAGAAGTCATCGAAGGCTGCTGGAGTTGGAGACAGTGGAACTGGCAGTAGATTGACAGCAGGTGGAAAATCTGTATCAGGCGGAAGTTATGCAGGTGCTTCATATGGCACAGCGGGTTTGACTGCCTCTGTTGGCAGTGCTGGAGGAACATCTGGACTTGGATATGGTGTTGGCGATACTGTGGTCCATGCCAAGTTTGGAAAAGGAAAAGTAATTTCAATTGATAATGGCACAAGAGATTATATGGTAACTGTAACATTTGATGAGTATGGTTTAAAGAAAATGCTTGCAGGCTTTGCAAAGCTTAAAAAAGCCTAAATATGGTGACAAATAAAATATGTTGTGATACAATATATTTACTTTAAAAGTGTTTTGAAAGGAGCGGTTGTTATGAATAAGGATAAGATTGAAGAGCTTATTGCGGCAAGCAAGCTCAATGAACTTCTTCACAAGAAAGATGTAGAAGAGAGCAAGAAGAAAAGTAATGTAATTATCATAGTATTAGCAGTTATTGGAGCGGTTGCAGCATTAGCAGCTATCGTATATGCAATCTATAGATACTTCACACCAGATTATCTTGATGATTTTGATGATGATTTTGATGATGACGACTTTGATGAAGACTTTGAAGATGATGATGAATTCGAGAACTAATTATTCTGCCAATTAAAGAATGATTAAGACAAAGACCACTGGCTGGCTTACAGCCAGTGGTTTTTTAGATGTTCGGTGATGTGGGAGGAAGGCTGGTTAGCTGGTGGTTGGTTCGTATAAAAAATTGATAAAGAATAAGGACAGGGTTAGTTTCCTGATTGCTTATATAGAAGGATTGGAGATAAAAGATGAAAAAAGGCGGCATATATACAGGTTATGTAGAAAGCGTGGATTTTCCTAATAAGGGAAATGTAATAGTTAAGACAGAGGAAGACGGTCAGACTATAGAGGAAAGGGCTGTTGTAAAGAATTCAATACCGGGACAGACAGTTAAATTTATGGTAAACAAGAAGAAGCACGGCAAATGTGAAGGAAGGCTTCTTGAAGTTGTCTGTCAGGCAGATACAGAAACTAACGAAAGATGTGGGCATTTTGGCAAATGTGGTGGCTGCGTATATCAGACTGTAAGGTACGAAGAACAGTTAAAGATGAAAGAAAATGCAGTGAAGAAGCTTCTTGCTCCTGTTATTAATACAGAATATGAGTGGGAGGGAATAATTGGAAGCCCTGTATCAAGTGAATACCGTAACAAAATGGAATTCTCATTTGGCGATGAGGTAAAAGATGGTCCGATAGCCCTCGGTTTACATAAGAGAAACAGTATGTATGATATAGTAACAGTAACAGGCTGTAAGATTGTGGATAATGATTACAGAAAAATACTCAAGTGTGTATATGATTATGCACTAGAGAAAAATCTCACTTATTACCATAAAATGAAGCACGAAGGGTATCTTAGACATTTGCTTGTAAGAAAAGCTGTAAAGACAGGACAAATCCTTGTGGATATTGTGACAACTACAATTAATGATATCCCTATGGACGAACTTGCAGACAGATTAAAAGCACTGTCACTTGACGGAGAGATAACCGGCTTCCTGCACACCTACAATGACAGTGTTGCCGATGCGGTAATCAACCAAAAGACAGAGATAGTATTCGGAAGGGATTATATTGAAGAAGAGCTTCTTGGACTTAAATTCAAGATTACAACATTTTCATTCTTCCAGACTAACTCACTTGGTGCAGAAGTCCTGTACTCAAAGGCAAGAGATTATGTCGGAACAACCAAAGACAAGGTAATCTTTGATCTGTACAGTGGAACAGGAACAATAGCACAGATGTTAGCCCCGGTTGCAAAGAAAGTCATCGGCGTTGAGATAATACCAGAAGCCGTAGAAGCGGCTAAGATTAATGCCGGCATAAATGGACTTGATAACTGCGAATTCATCGCAGATGATGTGCTTAACGCTCTCGATAACATAAAGGACAAGCCAGACTTTATCGTCCTCGACCCACCAAGAGATGGTATCAATCCAAAGGCACTTAAGAAGATAATTGACTATGGCGTGGAGTCAATGGTGTATATTTCCTGCAAGCCTACAAGTCTTGCAAGAGATCTGGTTATGTTGCAGGAGAGCGGGTATGAGGTTAAGAAGGGGTGCTGCGTGGATATGTTTCCGAATACGGGGCATGTTGAGACGGTGGTACTGTTGTCGCGAAATGATATGTAGAAGATTATGATGTAGCTTGAAGAAGAGAGGAATTATACACCACAATAAAAGGCTACTTATTAAAAGATTAAGGAATATGTGAAGGATAAGTATGGTGTGAATGTGCATACTTCTTATATTGCACAGGTGAAGCGGATGTGTGGTCTGGACATAGGCGAGAATTACAATAAGTCTAAGAAAGAGAATCCAGAGGTAAAGCGGTGTCCACAGGAGAAGGTGGAGTATATTAAGGATGCGTTGAGGCATTTCGAGCTGATTTGGTAACTGTATATTAGTATGCCACAGCATTATTATAAAAAGTTCCTCTCGAAGCAGTAATTAAGTCAATCTTAAAGTAGGGACAGGATTTTTATATCAAACTCAAAATCGATTAATATTAAGTAAGTATTACGACAAAGGAGATAGGAGAAAATGGCATTTACAAGTGAGACTAAAAAAGAACTAGAGAATTATATATCAGGACATTTACCTAATAAAGAGTGGTATGAGTCACATTTTTATCCATTTATTGAGAATAAAAGTTTGAGAGATAGACTTATTGTAGAATTTATAAATGCGAGAAAAATTTATAAATTCTTTGAGGGTTTACAAGCTTCGGACGAGCTTTTATTAGCTCAGATAAAGACACAGGTAATAATGTATGTGTCTATTCAAGAGGCTGTTGTTAATTATTTGTTGTTTGAACTATTTGAGGAAACGAATACAGTAAAAAATCTTCTGTTTCAAGAACGCTTGGTCAAAATTGGAATACCAGGACATAAATTGGAAAAAATAGCCAAAGAACTGGAACATGATAAAAAAGATATTATTCCATGCTATAATAAGGTTCAAGCTGTTGATAAAACTAAAATTCGCTATGAACAAAAAGTAGCAGCATTATTAGAGCTGAATCTGATAAGTGAAGGATTGGCAGATGATTTAGTCAAATTATATGAATACAGAAATACTGTTCATATAGAGGCTGAAATGAAAAAGAAACTAGTGTATGACCTAAGTATGGGAGAATTAGCATATAGGAGAGTAGAAGGATTAAGTATAGAAGTGAGCAATGCACTAGAAAAACTAGAATCCACCTAAGAGTTTTAAAAGGATTCAAAAATTACAAGTATTGACACCGCTTCGTCCATGACGATAAATCAAGGGTTGAGGTGGTGTCATTTCTTAATAGTCATAAGTAGTCAGAGAAGGAGGTTGAAAATACCTTCTTTATTTTATACCCATTTTTAAGGAGGTGGTGTCAAAAAGCATACATAAATACTGGGACGTTCCGTAAAAGGATGTCCATACATTTCGGGACTGTTTATCAGTCCTTTTTTTGTAGTTTCAAAAAGTGTACATTTCAATATTGATAAAAAAGTGAATAGTTATATAAAGAGTTATTATTATCACAGAACAAATACAAGCAAGCAGCATTTAGATAAAAGCATAAATAAGATTATAATCTATTGTTAGTAGAATGATTTTATGGAAATTAGTAAATATTTTTACAGATTCGCATATAGAAAAATGTTTGTAGTATGAGATATCAAATATTAAGAGTGTGTGATGAGCTAATTATTACTGAGCAAGAAGTTACTATAATGCAATTAAATACTTTTATAAAAAAAACGAATGAAATCAATATACAAGAATAAGGTCATTCTTAAAAATTTATAATGTGGAAAAACAAGTAAAAGAGATATATTTCACAAGATATATAGACTAAAATATTCGTAGAGTATTACACTTTGCGAATAAATATAAATACATTTTTTGATTTCTTTACCGAAAGTTTAGCATTTGACACTGCTTTTGTCAATATGCCACCTTTTGTAATGTAGTAAATCAAAAAATATTTTATAAAATTAATTGACAAACTAAAGGATTTGCCGTCAGTTTTATAGTCATAGGCAGGAGGTGATACAATGCCACGAAAAGGCGAAAATATTTATAAACGCAAAGACGGCAGATGGGAAGGGCGATTTATAAAGCAACGGACTTCAGACGTTGCAAAATATGGCTATATCTATGGAAAATCATATTTGGAAGTAAAAAAGAAATTAGAGTTTGAAAAGGTGCAGTGTTATCAAGAAGCAAATGTACAAAAGGTTGTAGAACAAGTTGTATTATTTAAGGAAATATGTGAATTATGGCTTGCTGATATTAGACCATCAATAAAAGAATCTTCTTATATCAGGTATAGGAATATAATTTCAACCTATATTATTATGCCTTTGGGAGATATAGCTACTAGTTCTATTGATTATGCACTATTATCATCGTATGTATCTGAATTATTATCAACTGGAGGTAAAAAAGAAACTGGATTATCAAGAAAAACAGTTGCAGACATTTTAGCAGTAATAAAGGCAATTTTAAAGTATGCATCCAGATGTAAATATGTTGTGGATTTATCAGCAATGAATGTAGCTGTAAAGCAGAAAAATACTCCGGTTAAGACACTTGAAACAACGGATTATAAGCGATTGATAGAGTATCTTCAGAATGAACCTAATCTTTTAAATCAAGGGATTTTAATCTGTGCATTTACAGGAATCCGAATAGGTGAACTATGTGCTCTTACTTGGGGAGACTTTTCTTTTGAAAAAAAAATTTTACATATTCATAAAACAATGCAAAGACTCCAAACATTAGATGGGAGCAATAAAACAACCATACAGATTACTGCTCCAAAGAGTCAATGCTCGGTAAGAGATATTCCAATCCCGGATATTCTTATGCCATATTTAAATAAATCAGAAAACAAAAATGCGTACATATTATCTGGCAATTCAGTTCATTATGTTGAGCCACGAACTATGCAGAATTATTTTAAGCGCATTTTAAAGCTGTGTAATATTGAAAATGCAAATTTCCATATATTACGTCATACATTTGCTACCCAGTGCATTGAACTTGGTTTTGATATAAAAAGTCTGAGTGAAATTCTTGGCCATGCAAATGTGAATATAACACTTAATAGATATGTACATCCATCTATGTATCTTAAGCAGCAAAATATGAATAAACTTTCAAATCTATTAGCCGTCAAATAAACCATCTTAAAGCTTGGAAATTGTTGAGAATCAACATTTCCAGGCTTTTCTTTCGCAAAGTGTAATACTCTACGAAAGAAACAGTAGTTTAAAATCTTAGATTTAAGATAATTAGCCTACAGTTCATATTCAATTAGTTAGAAAACAGTTATTGATAGAATAATCGCATATATAAATGGATGTGGGTATGTGATAAGCACATAATACAACACACAAATGTGAAAGGATAAATTATGTTTGAAAAAAAGTCAATTTCTGAAATTAAGGATTGGAGTCATATTGATTATGTTTGTATAAAAGCAAAATCAGGTGATCTTTTCGAAGATATATACTATTTGGATGGACATAAATTTTTTGAATCATCATTAACTGAAGCTGATATAAATTTTATTAATTTTACTCGTGGCATCAATAGTTATGGTATATCTGAAAAAATGGTTGGTGAAAGTAGCACGTTAGATCGATTTTATGTACGAGTAAATATTAGTAATAAACAACAGGAATTAAGATTGATTGATTATTTATGTCAGGGATATAGGTTAACTCTTAAACAAAAGGAGCTATTAGACCATTTGAGAAATATGGATTCTATAATAAAAAGTTTCGATGATTATCATCCATTATATTATTGTGGCTTTTCGAAAATGTGTAAATCTTTAAATTATAATAACATACGTTTCTATTTCAAAACTTTTACAACAGATGAGTCAAAGCGTTATGATACTGACTACATTAATTACTGTGAGCAATGTCCAATAATAAAAAGAGATGCAACATTTCAAATTGTACGTGATTTAATTTTAACTAAGTCTGCTGGGTTAAGATGCATTGGAGTGGATATTTCAGACAATTATTCAGTGAAGATAAAATACTACCTTTGTGAAATCCCCGGAGGTGATGATATGTCGGAATTGCTTTTAAAACTAAAAAAATATTCACAGTACGTTTGTAATGTTGATGCGTTATGTACAATCATACATAACATAAAAAATTTTCAGTGTAATTTATTGCAGGTTTCAAGTGGTTTTTCTAATGGAGATGAAAGTATTAATATGTATATGAAAAGTCAGACAAAATATCAAAAGACATATTTTTCAATGCGAGAAGGACTTGTCCTTCGGGATATTGGTGGAATCTCTTTTTTAATTGATATATATGAAAAACAATATTACGATTTTCAAGAATTATTTTCTGTTAATGAGACAGGTCAAGTTATCATCAAATATTTGATGACAAATGGGGTTTGTACTCTTGATGGTATTGTATCATATTTGCGGTCATTGATAAAAAATTATAATGCAGAATTATATCCGGTTATTTATTCTGATTGCAAAATGTTTGTTGAGAATCTTGAATCCAAAGGGTATCTAATGGAGGTGGTGTAATTGTTTGCGGAGGAATCGCTTGTTAAAAATGATAATTCTATTGAGCAAATCAGAGAAAAAGTTTGGATACCTAAAAGGCATCCTCATGTAGGAGGGATTGAACTAACACCTTATTGTAATTTACGATGCGTTCATTGTTATTTACAGGATCAAGAAAAGCATACATTGCTTACGACAGAAGAAGTTAAGTATATTATTGATAAACTATTTGATGTTGGGGTATTGTTTTTGTATTTCACAGGTGGAGAAATTTTAACTAGGTCAGATTTTTTTGAAATATATATTTACGCAAAGAAAAAAGGCTTTATTATTGAGTTGTTGACAAATGGAACATTGATTGATTCCAAGGCAATTGAAATCTTTAATAAGTATCCACCAGCATCTATAAGCATTAGTATATATGGAAAAGATGAAGAAAGCTATTTTCGAGTAACTGGTCAGAATGGAATGTACAATAAGGTGATAAATACGCTCAAGATGTTATCACAAAATTCGATTCACTTTGAAATAAAATATATTGGTATGCGAGAAAATCAAGATGATTATCCTGCAATTTGTTCGCTTGCTGAAAGGTATGGTGCAGAGTTTTCCTATTCTATGGAGCTGTTTCCTACCTTGAATGGAAATGAGTGCACTAAAAATCATATGATATCACTTGAAAAAATAATTGAAATTGAAAAAGAAATACCTGGAAAAAAAGAAGAATATAGACGACTTTCAGAAATTCCGAATCCTTTTGTTAATCAAAAAGATGTTCCGTTGTATTTATGTGATATGGCTATTTCAAATTTTCTTGTTGATTATCAGGGCTATCTTAATCCGTGTCATAAATGCAGATTTAAGAAGTGGAATCTCTTGTCAGACGATTTTAATATTGCATGGGCTGATTATAAATTATTACTTAAAGAGAAAGCTTCAAAAAATAATAAATGCCTAAAATGTAAGTATTTGATGATGTGCAGTCCTTGCATTGTAGTAAATTATTTATCAACTGGAGACTATAACACACCAGCTGAGACAGTTTGTCAGTTAACACATTTACGAGTTAATATGTGTAACTCAATTGATTGAGCTCCTAAACACTGCTATACAGAGTTTGGAAATAATATCGAAAGGAGAATGAATATGGAATACAAAAAACCTGAGGTCACTGCTGTATCTTTGAATGTTAAAGGTAGTCATAGGGATAATTCTGCAGATGGACCTTCTAAGTGTAGTAATTCCTGCTGTTACTATCGCGATGGTGCAACGTGGTAAGTAAATAAGCAATGGTAGTTATGACCGCCAATTATGCTTTGACATAGTTGGCGGTTTTCCATAGGTATATTAATGCATTTTATAGGATGTATCATTGGAAATAACGGAAAAATGTTGATTTAGAAATATAATTTATAGAAATATTACGATGGTGTTTTATGGACAAATGATAGTTGTTCATATTACTAGACAGGATTAAAAGGAGATTCGTTATGCAAAATAAGAATTTAGAACAGATAAGAACAGTTATAAAAATGTTTTTTAATGAGTATGATATGGAAGATATTTATAATTATATAGATAACAATATATCAATGAATGAAATAAAAATAATAAGTAATAAAAATAGAATCAAATTTTCAATCAGAGAAAGATTAGAATACTCATTTGTTACAGATATTTCATTGGAGCAGCAAATACAGAATTTTAGTGATAAATCAAATGAGTATTTAAATATTGTAAACAAAATTTTGGAAAATCGAAAGAATGCCATAGAAGTTTATAATGATGAAAAATCAACAGAAGAGGAATTATTGTATATATGTTCAAAATTATTTTTAAATGAGCTGAGTGATGAACAAATAACATTATATAAAGAGTCAATAATTGGAATTGCAATCAATTCTGATGTGAATGATGAATATTATAGTGCTTTTTTATTATTATATAATAAATTATACAATAAATATTTTGCAGTTAGAAGCGGAAAAAAGAATGGAAAAGAGGTTTATTGTAAAACTCCCAATATGTTAATAGCAGCAGCATTTTATGAGGCAAATGGATATACATTAGAATCATTTGATGAAGATATTATAACTTATATGAAATTATTAAGAGATATACAACCAGAAACTGATTTCATAAAAGGATTATTTGGATGGCTGGGATTTGAAAAAAAACAAATGCTTATGGATTATATTATTATGAGTGATGATAAATAAAGTATATGTATTGCTTTTTGTATATCGAAATAGTTATAAAAATATAATAAGAAAGCGGACGACATAATATGGTAGGGAATTTTCTAGGATGTTTATTTGTATTGTTTATATTGTTTGGACTGTTGTGTAATTTGACTGGTGATGAAAATAAAGGAATGCAAATAATTAATAATTGTGTTACAGCAATTGTTATATATTCAATGATAATAGTTATTTTCTCAGCAAAAAATTCAGAAATAATCAAGTTAAATATTCCTTTTTGGAATGGTATTGTTAAATATGGAACACTAAAAAGTTATCTTAAGGCTTCAGCAGGTAGTTTTGCATTAGATTTTATACAGTTAGTTACATTAGTATTATTAATCAATTGGGTTTCAAATATTATGAGTTTTGATAAGGCAGGATTTATAGGAATATTGACAAGCAAATTCATTATTGTCTTTATAGGAATTCTTATATATGGATTTATAATGCAATTTATAGAGAAAAACATATTTTTTAAATTAGCAGTTTATGCGATTGAATGCATTATTACTGGAGGAAGTATAGTAGTTACACCATTATTAATTATAAAAACGATTACAGGAACAAAGCAAGAGGCATTTGTGAATGCTTACATATTAGATTCATTAAAACAATCAAATATAGGAAAGGCAATAACAGCTTCTATATCATCGTCTATTGTTATTTTAGTATTTATGTATGCAATGGATTTGCAATATGGTGGGGTTAATAATGTTTTATCCGATGTAATGCAGTCCTTTAGTGGAATAGCAGGCATAATAATTGTGTTAATGGGTATATATTTTATTGTTAAAAGTATAACTACAAAAAGGAAAAAATAAAGAGGTAAGAAATGAGTGGACCAAAGTTAATGCACATAACAAATGATCCTAAAGTTATTCAAAGAATTAATAATCGATTGAATACTATTGGAAAGGAAAATTATTTTTCTAGTCAAATTCAGTCTATAAATATTGATATTCAAAATGAAATGATATGGATTAAAAATTATGTGAATGAGACAATGAATAATACTAGTATTCAACAGGACAAAGTTGAGTATTTACATAATTCACTTATAAAGATACAAAACAATTACTTGATTAAGCTAAACTCTATTTTGTTAAGTAATACAATAATAAGCGAGAAATCTATTACAGAACTTAATAATCTCATTGTTTCCAGAATAAAGGAATTGCCGAGAGTAAAAAGAGAATTAATGAGAGATATATTAGATAAAATTGATTCGATTAAAAAAATTATTCAAAAAGAGGAATATGAAAAGCAATTAAAAATTCAGAAGGAAAAAATTGATGAATATAATAGTCAGGAAAGTGCTGCAGAAAATAGAAGTAGAACAGTAAGAACTAAGGTATTTGCGTCTATATTGGATGATGCTGATGGTGAAAAGAATATTGAAGAAATTGATTTGCCGTCAGAAGATTATGTGTTGCTAAATACCATAAAAGAAGGTGTAACAGAAATAAGGGAAATGGATATTTTAACTTCCGAAGATAAAAAATATGTAAAAATGATTTTAGAGGATGTAGATAATATAAATAAAAAAGGAAAATATTCTGTTTCAGCTAGAAAAAATATACTTGTAAGTATTATTACATATTATCACATTTTAGAGAAAAGTATAGCTTATTCATTATCAGATGAAATATTGAAAGATACTAAAAAGAAACAGATGTTAGGGAAATATCAATTTTTATGTGAGTATCTTGAAACAGAGCCTCAAAATAATATCAAGAATATGGATAATGACAAGCTTGAAAATATAATAAATGATTTAACTAGACAGGCATCTGATAAAGCATACAGAATGTATGTTGAAGACACTATTAGCAATATAATGAAAGAATATGGATATGATAGTGTGGTTTCATATAATATAGGTGAAGATAATAAAAATTCAAGGATAGTATTTTCTAATGATAATATTAATATTTGTTCTTCAGTTAGCAAGGATGCGGTTATGATTCAGGTTGTTGGAATAGGAGAAGAACAGCCAACAAAAGAAGAGGTTCAGAAGCAGGTAGAACAGCAGGGAGCATTATGTTCGTTATATCCACAAATTAAGGAAAAAATGGAAGAGAATAATATTCATATTGTTAATGAAAGTTGTACACCTGTATCAGAAGATACAGTTATGAATATTTCGATATCTAAAACACATAGTAAACGAAAGAAGAAAATTTATAGTACTGGATTTGGAAGAAATGCTGATATTTCAATGGGCTTTTATGAACAGCATGGTCGTAAAGTAATGCATATTGACTCATAAAGTAGGGAGAAGGAAAAATATTATGCAAATTAGAGTATGTGATAAATGTGGTAAGAAAAATCCAGCAAATAGGTTTATATGTGTAACTTGTGGAACGGATATTTCATTACTACCAATTAAAATTGAAGATGAAAAGCTAACGAATACTAATATTAGATATTTTAAAATATGTCCGGTATGTAATCATAAGGTGGATATAAAAAATGAAAAAGAAAAAATTCGTCAATGTCCATATTGTGGAAATGATGCTATTAAAAGGTTAACTGAAGATTCTGTGCAGAAACAAGAAATTAACCAAGAGCAAATAGATAATATCGAAAATAAAGGGATAGAATTAAATGGGAGTGAGGCTGGAATATCAGCTTTACGATTAATAAATCAAAGAGATGGAAAAAAGATATTAATTCCTACTGGTAAACATATGATAGGGGCTTATGGAAATATCGAATCAGAGTATTTTTGGAATTTAAATTATGTAAGTGGAAAACATGCAGTGATAGAAGTAACTAATACAGAAGTGTATGTAACAGATAATAACAGTAGAAATTTTACATATATAAATGGAAACAGGCTTTTTCCTAACAATAAAAATATACTGGTGGATGGAGATGAGCTTACTTTGGCGGATCAGAAATTTGAGGTAAGTATATGCAGATAGATAGATTATTATATCCAGTTCATTCATTAGGTCCAGGTGATAGATTGGCTATATGGATAAGAGGATGTAAAAAAAGATGCTTTAATTGTGCAAATCCTGAGTTGCAGTTATTTAATCCCAATAGTGAAGTTTCTATGACAGTCATAAAAGAGATGATAAGTAAAATTGATAAAAAAATTGATGGAATTACAATTACTGGTGGAGAGCCGTTTTGCCAAGCTAAGGATTTATTTGAAATAATTACATTTATGTTGGAAATAACAGACGATATTTTGATATTTACAGGTTATTCGAAAAAAGAAATATATGATTTGAATAATGATTATGCCATAAAATGTATAGAGAAAGCGACAGTGGTGATATATGGCGAATATGTAGATGAACTTAATGATAATCATACACCACTCATAGCTTCTTCTAATCAAGTAATAGAGTTTCATAATCCTAAAATAAATAATAAATATATAAATTATATGAACAATGGAAGGATAATAGAAAATTTTTACTATAATGACAATTTAATATCGGTGGGAATACATAATAGCAGGAGGAAAAAAGGTGAAAATACCAAAGTGGATAAGAGAAATTGAGTGTTTTTCTAAAATAAAAAGTTGCATTATTTTAGAAGGAAACATATATGATGAATACCCTATTTTTAATGAAAAAAAAACAGAATGTGAAGATTTTTACGATTTAAATTCGTATGTATATGAATATTATAAAAAAATGGGATATAACATTTGTTATTATGATATGATAAATGGCTTTTATAACAAACAAAAGCAGGCAGAATTGATAGATGTATTTGATAGTATGTACAATCAATATTCTGTTGATACATTTGAAGAACAATATAAAGAATATAAAGATAATCAAGATGAAAAGCGAACAGATGGACAGATAGCAAATTCAATTGCTATCAATTATTTTGATGCTAGTGAAGTAATTAAGACGACTTTGATAGAAAGTGATAGACCAACCATATTTTGCGTTAATTACGCATCAAGAATTTTAACGGAACCTAGTCATATGAGTGAACAGGAGAGAGCAGTATTTAGTAATTATCTTTACGCTTCTATGAATGCAAAAAGCAATTATGGGAATGACGGAATTACAAGGCAAAATATATTAATACTTATAGTTGATAAAATTAATGATATTCCAACATGGTTTTATCTGGATAATCCATATGTGAAAAATATAATGATAACATTACCAGATAAATACGTACGAAAATTATATTTGGATTGCTATTATGATTATTTTATAGATGATGAAGAAAACGAAAAAGATATTCAGCAATTTATTGATATGACTGAGGGAATGAAAATATTAGATTTACGAGGAATTCGTGAGTTTAAAAGGTTAGGGGAAATAACATCAGGACAATTAAATGATGTGATTTCTTTATATAAGTATGGGATTAAAGAAAATCCTTGGGATGACATTGAGAGAGAAAAACTCGAAAATAATAAAATTAAAGATAGAATAAAAGGACAAGATGTTGCTGTTGAAAAGAGTATTTCTATTATAAAGAGGGCAAAGACAGGATTTTCAGGATTGCAACATTCTTCTGCATCTAAGCCTAAAGGGATTTTGTTTTTTGCTGGTCCGACAGGTACAGGAAAAACAGAGTTGGCTAAAGCAATAGCTGAATTATTATTTGGAGATGAAGGTGCTTGTCGAAGATTTGATATGAGTGAGTATTCTGAAAGTCATTCGGCTCAGAAGTTATTTGGAGCACCTCCAGGATATGTTGGATATGAAGCAGGAGGTCAATTAACCAATACTATAAAGGAACATCCATTTTCTTTATTATTATTTGATGAGGTTGAAAAGGCTTCACCAACTATCTGGGATAAATTTTTACAGATACTTGAAGATGGAAGAATGACTGATGGACAGGGAAATACAGTTTATTTTTCAGAGTGTTTAATTGTATTTACAAGTAACTTAGGCATATATCAAGATGTTGGCGGAGTAAAAAAGCGAGTTGTTGATATGAATATGTCATATAACGAATTAAATAAAGTTGTAACTAAGGGAATACAGGATTATTTCTTTAGTAAAGGAAAACCAGAGGTATTAAATAGAATAGGTAAAAATCTTATAGTATTTAATTTTATACAACCAGAAGCAGCAAAGGAAATATTATTTTCTCAAATTAATAAAATTTGTAAAGCAGTTTATAGTATGAAAAAAATAAGAATTGAATTTAGAAATGATATTGTAAAAGAAAAATTATATCAAAAAGTGCTTACAAATCTTGAGGAAGGCGGTAGAGGTGTAGGAAATATAGTAGAGGAGTATTTTACAACACCGCTCTCAACATATGTTTTTGATAACCGGATTGAAAATGGTCAGACAATAATTATTGAGGACATTACTGGGTTAAACTCAGATGAATCTGAGTTGGAAATGCCTAAAATTATTGCAAGTCTGGAAAGGAATTAACAATGATAGAATATGTGGCGTTAGTAAATAAAGGACTGGTACATACTACCTGTGATGATTCAATATTGGTTGGGCATAATATTATTAGTAACGGAAAATTAATGGGGTGTGAAGATAGAGATGAAGGTGTGTTTGCTGTAGCAGATGGTGTAGGTGGTTTGCCTTTTAGTGAGTTAGCTTCTAGGGAGATTTTAAGGAATATTGCAGAATGTAATGCGAGAAATAAAGAAGAAATAATAAATTGTGTGGAAAAAGGTAATGAGAAAATATTATCTATAAGAAATCAAAGAAAGTTATTTCCAAACATTAGTAGTACTTTGTGTATAGTGGCTTTACTAGAAGATGAGATAACTACATATAATTTAGGAAATAGTAGAGCATATAGATTTCGAGATGGAGTTTTATTACAGTTAACAAAAGATCAGACCAAAGTACAACAATTGTATGATATGGGTTTAATTAGTGAAAGCCAGATGTATACACATCCAGAAAAAAATATAATTAGTGGTTATGTTGGCTGTGATGAATTTGACTCTAAATGGATTGATGTTATTACTCATAGAGAAAAGTTTCGCAAAAAAGATTTATTGATGTTATGTTCAGATGGAGTTTCAGACTATATTAGTATTGATGAGGTAGAAGATGTATTAATTACGGATAATGAATTGAGCATAAAGGCAGATATTATATTAGATAAAATATATTCAAATGGGGCAGGGGATAACATATCATTAATTCTTGTTAATAGATTATAAGAAAGGAGTGTTTAAAGTGGGAGAAAGAACAACAGGTACATTGCCAGAAGATAATAGACAAACGGGAGCATTGGCTTCAGATAGACAAACGGGAACATTGGCTTCAGATAGACAAACGGGAACGTTACCAATAGATAGACAAACAGGTACGTTGCCTATAGATAATCAAAGTAATCGAATGACATCAACATTGCAAGATGATATAAATTCAAACAAAAACTATTATAATAATGATGAAAATCAATATATATATGATTTGGAGATAGGTGAGGTAATAAAAGGTAATAATAATGATTATACAATTGTTGAATCGTTTAGTTATGGTGGTCAAGCAGAAATATATAAAGTTCAGACTGCTTTGGGAGAAAAATATATTGCTAAAATATACAGAGTTAGAAAACAAAATAGATATTCAGACGATATAGTAAGGTTTTTGTCAAATAATACTAAACCTGGTATTATTAAGCTTATTGATTATGGAATATATAAAAATAGATATTTTTATATATTTCCTATTTATAATAAGGGGAGTCTTGATTTACATAAACCAGATTTTTCTAATAATGAATCACGTCTTAAAAGATATATTAGAGTTTTAAATGAAGCATTAAATTGTATTCATAAAGCAGGATTTATACATTCTGATATTAAACCTGCTAATATGCTAATAGATGATGAAAATGATATTCCTATTATATCAGATTTTGGTTCTGTTACTAAAGGGGATGAAAATGTATCTGATAACAGATCAATTACATTGGCGGATGGAAAGGTAAGTGATGGATATTTAGCACCTGATGCAGCGGTATATGCAGCAGTAAGTGCAAGTATGGATCATAGGAAAAGAATAGCAGTTGCTAATAAAACGGATTATTTTGCATTGGGAGTATCTTTATGTGAAATGTATGTAAATGATACTAAATATAGGTTGTTCAGAAGTAATGAGGAAATTGTACTCAGATTTAAAGATGATAATGTTGTTTATCCAAAGGAAGTAGAGAATAATAAAAGATTTTTAAATTTAATTAAAGCATTATTATCATATGATCCAAATGTTAGAGCAGGTTATAGTGAAGTTAATGATTGGCTTGATGGGAAAGAACTACAAGTTTATAGTACATCATATGGAGTAAATTCATTTAAACATTATTTTATTGATCAAGAATATACAAGTCCATATGAATTAGCAGTTGCTTATGCCCAAAGGGATTGGAATGCAACTATAAGGGATGTATTTAGACAAACTCTATATAATGCTTTTGAAAAGTATGATGAAAAAATATATTCAAAAATATTAGATATAAGAGAGGCAAATCAGAGCATAGATGAAAGACCTGTCTCAGCATTTAAAATTGTATGTAATATTGCACCTGAAATAAATTTGTTTTGGAATGGCAAATTATATCATAATAATGACGAAATTGCCGAAGATTTATATGAAGCTGTTGCTGAAAATAATCATATATTTGAACCTCTTTTTTCTAGTAAGGCAATAAGAGTATTTTATGAGGTGAATGAAAAAAGAAAAGCTAATATTGAGGCGATTGATGATATATTAAAGATATCAGAAGAATCTATGTCAAGAGCACAATTATATTATGCAGAATTACTTTCACCTGGCATTATTGTTCGTAAGTTTACAAATGGAACTTGTAATTGCCTAGATGGGTTTATTGAAATAATAATAAATAATCTTAATGAATCAGGTTTTGACAAGGCTGTAAATTACAGGAAGAATAAACAAAGCATAGAAAATGATATAGTAAAATATGCAATCAAATGTTTCAAAGGAGAGGAGATAAATACTCTTCTTATAAGAAATGGATTTGGTTTAAATTTGGTAGATATTAATGTAAAATATAGTACAGATAAAGCCTTTTTCCCTATAATTAGATTTTTAGAGGCGATTTATGATTTATCACAGGATAAATCTATTATTGATGGGATTAGAAATTCATTTTATTACAAATATTATACATCGTTTGTTAATGAAATTGATAACTATGGTTTTAATGGAGGTGCAGTTTCTGTAAGAGATAAGATAATAGAAATAACTAATAAAATTAATAAATACAATGAAACTACACAGTTTTTTGTAAAATATATTCATTTTTTTGATGATATAGAAGAACAATTAAATTATTTTACTCTAAAAAATACAACTGGAGTTGTTTTTATACAAGAGTCAATTCTGGTAGAGAAAAAAATGTATAATCCATATTCTAGTTACATTATACCTAAATCTAAAAAATATGAATTGGTTGAGGTGGAGAGTGAGGTGTATCTACCTAAATTTATTGCAAAAAATATGATTACAGAAGGTTATTTGGTAAATTTTAAGCAGCAAAATGACAGAGAAGAAATACTTGATTATGTTTACAAAGAAAATTTGAAAAAACTTGAGAAATTTCATAAAAAATTTGAAAAAAATGCTCATGTTGAGGAGGCAAAGAAGCCTAAAATTAATAGAATAATATTTTTGTTATGTATAGGTATATTAAACTTATGGAGTATTATTATATTAATACCGGCATTATTTGAGTATCTATATTATAAAAATACATATAATTATGAAATTAATGTGTGGATATGGGGACCAATATTAATATTATTATCTATAATAATTGAAATTATAATGTCTGTTAGATTTAAAAATGAATTAAGTAAGTATAGAAGGAAAAAGAAACAACAAAATTTAATTAAACAAGAAGCATTAATTAAATATAGTATAGAAGAACTTGAAAAAGATATAAAAAGTAAAAATTATAAAAATTTATCTAATACAACTTATAAATTTATACATTATTCTCAACATGATATTTCAGTTTATATGGAAGATTTAGTTGGAAAAGGAATACAAACAACATTTTATCAATTAGATGATACGCCAATCAAGCCTGATATATTGTTGATGGCATTAATCTTTATTATTTTAATTGCTGCTAGAAGTTGGAATAAAGTACAAACAGATAAGATAGAGTTATTTAATACGACAACTATAGTATCAGATAATAATTTACCTGATGATATGTATAAAGAAGTAAATTTTATCATTAAAAAGGATTCATTAAGTTTGGCAAAAGAATGGAATAATTCTTTTAAAAAATTGATGTCTATTCAAGAAGAGTGTTTATTACAAGATGATTATGAACGATTAAATAGTTATTTGCCTGTTTACGAACTTTTTAATCAAGGAGGAAATAACTTAGCTTCTTTTGTAGATGATGATTATTATGCAATAATTGAATCTAACGATGATATTAAAACAAAATTAATAGCATATTCTTTATATGATTATCAAAAACAGGAAATAAATGAATCGTATGATAAAAAAATAAAATTTTATGTATATTATGATGCTGAAATATATCATACTAAAATTGATTATGGTAGTAGAAATGAAATAAATGATTATAATATTTCATCGGTTAGTAAAAATAAGAAGATTGATAACAAAATATATAAAGATATGGAAAAATTTACAGAGTATGAGATTACGAAAGATGATTGGACATTTCAAAATGTGTATGATATGTTAAGGCAAGACTAATACAATTATATATGTTTATGCAAAATATTAATGACTATTTATAAATATTCAGTTTAAGCATAGAACAAGATTTTCCACACCAATGTAGCAGCTTCTCCCGAAGCTGCTACATTGTTTATAAACTATTTAGAAAATCCCCCTTAGTTATTTAACTGTATTTAGTATAGTAAATCCAGTTAACGAAAGGAGGTACACAATATAAATGATTAAGCAGGAACTTACACATTTATTCAAAAATAAGCTGCTATTAGTGGTGATGGTAGTAATTATGCTGATTCCAGCTATATATGCAGGATTGTTTTTGAATTCTATGTGGGATCCGTATGGGGAGATTGGAAAACTGCCTGTAGCGGTTGTCAATAATGATGCTACGATTGAACATAATGGGAAGATGCTTGCCGTGGGTGATAATCTTGAAAGCTCATTAAAAACGAACAATGCAATGAATTTTATCATTACAGATGAAGAAAATGCAGATAAAGGTCTTAAGAATGGTGACTATTATATGGTAATAACTATTCCAGAGGATTTTTCAAAGAATGCAGCATCAATGATGAACCCTAATCCAGAGAAAATGCAGCTACAATATGCAACTAATCCAGGATATAATTACATTTCCAGCAAATTAAGTGAAAGTGCCATAAAAGAAATTAAGGCAAATATTATATCTGAAGTTACAACAACATATACAAATGCAGTATTTGCAAGCATTGCAGAGCTTGGAGATGGCTTGGGGCAGGCATCAGATGGTACAGAAAAGCTGCTTGCAGGAATGAGTTCATTAGATGATGGAGCAGGACTTATTACAGATAAGCTTAATGTTGTGGCGGACTCAAGCCAGACATTATATCAGGGAAGCAGGAAGCTTGGTGATGGTGTGGAAAGTTATGTTGAAGGCGTTGGACAGCTTGATAACGGAATAAATTCATTATCAGATGGAATTGATAAAGCCGCCGCAGGCACACATCAGCTTCAGGCAGGAAGTGAATAGCTTGTTGAGAAAGGAACAGAATTAGAACAGGGGATTGTGCAGTTATCGGATGGAACATCTAAGCTTTCAGATGGTACAGCAGCATTAGCAAATGGTTCTAAAGATTTACAGGCTGGAATTACAGCAGTTAGTGACGGAATAACGGTTCTTAATACTTCATTAAATGATGGAGCAGATAAGGTATCAAAAAACGCTGTGACAGACAATAATATAGATATGTTTGTTAATCCACTTTCAATTGAGGAGACACAGGTAACAACAGTGAAAAATAATGGTCACGCTATGGCAGCTTATATGATGTCAGTAGGACTTTGGGTATGGTGTCTTGCATTTTGCCTGATGTATCCATTAGTGGAATATCACGATAAGCTAAAGAATGGATTTTCGTGGTTTATGAGCAAAGCAGTTATATTATATCCTACAGCAGTTATTATGGCAGTTGTATTATATTTTTTTATAAAAAATATAAGATGAACTTAAGAAAACAGAAATATCTTATGACAATCGTGTAAAATCTGATATGGAAAACTATAAGATGAACTTAAGACAGGATATAGATATAAAAGAATATTCAGACATAAAAATACCAGCTTCCAATAATTAGACTTTTGATATCTACTATTTTACAGGAGTTTGTCAGGTAAAATGGTACATATCATTTTTTCTAATATTTGAAGGCTGGCATAATCAATCTATAAAATGCAGCATTTTTATAATAGTAAATAGTGATTACTATTATTTAAAATATTATTTAGTTCCAGTAGATCCAAATCCTCCATCACCTCGCACTGTATCACTTAATTCCTCAGCCTCAACGAATTCAGCAGTAATATAAGGTGTGAGTACAAGCTGTGCAATTCTGTCGCCAGGTTCAACGGTTACAGGGGATTGTGAATGGTTGTGTAATGCAACCATAAGCTCGCCGCGGTAATCAGAGTCAATAACGCCGACCTTATTGGCTGGGGCAAGACCTTTTTTGCACGCCATACCGCTTCGTGCGTATACAAGACCAACAAGGCCTTCTGGGATTTCCATAGCAATCCCTGTCTTGATGAATTCTGTAGTACCAGCGTTGATTATCACTGGCTCAGTCATTCCGGAATAGAGGTCTGCACCGGCAGAGAATTCTGTACCATAAGTTGGAACTATTGCATTTGGTGTAAGCTTTTTAAATTTAACTGTCTGTTTCATTGATGATTATTCTCCTTAATATTATTGATATTCAGGTGACTGACTAATACCTGAATTTTTTTATATAGATTTTCCACTGATTATTGATATTCTTCAGCAGTAACTACAGTGCCTTCTTTTAAAGACTGCTGTACAAGTATTGTGCGCTGGTTTGATGAACCCTTGAATTTAAGCATCATATCTTTTAATTCTTCAACAAATCTGCCATCTACGCATACGTCAATATATGAAAGCATTTCTCTGGTTTCAGGATATTTGTCATACATTTTATCCATAATATCCTCATCAAAAAGGTAACCGGTAAAGCACCATATATCCTTGGCCGGATAGTTTTCCTTTACAGCCTTTAGAAGCGGAATAAGTCCCCTTTGATTGGCTGGTTCAAATGGTTCGCCGCCAAGCAGTGTAAGACCAGCAATATAATCTGGCTTCATTGAATTAATGATATCAGATATGGTTGCATCAGTAAAAGGTGTACCATAGTTAAAATCCCACGCAATTTCATTAAAGCAGCCTTTGCAGTGGTGTGTACATCCGCTTACAAAAATGCTTGTACGTACTCCAGGACCATTGGCGATGTCGTTATATTTAATTTCAGCGTAGTTCAAAATATTCCTCCTGATTATGTGCCTTATATGTAAATTAATATGTATAATATCATAAATTGGACAAATATAACAGTGGTTAGAAGTGGCAATTAATATTATAATAACAATAGTTAAAGATTTAACGCATAACGTAATAGAAATAGTATAGCAGACACTACATATGTAAAATGCATAACAGAAAAGAGGCTTTATATGGTTGATATATTTTTTGACAAGTTATACAGATATCCAAGAATTAATGAATGTGTTAGCATAGCAGTTCCATTTGCTAAAGGGGAACTATATAATACAGATAATATAAGCATAGTTCAGAATAAGAGAAAATGTATTATCCAGCCAAAGGTTACGGCAGAGTATGATGATGGTAGTATAAAGTATCTTTTTGTCGATTTTATGGCAGATTTACCAGCTAATAAGTCGGCAAAGGCAGTATTGACAACTACTAAACAGGAGTTAGCTAATCTTATAGCAGACGGACAATCAGAGTGTGCTAAGCAAGATGGCACCGTCAGCGTAACACCGGTTAATAATGGCTTTTTAATAAAATGCGGCAGTCTGGAATATGAGGTTGCCAACAACAGCAGTTCAATATTCAGGCAGCTTAATGATTACAGGAAAGTATATACAGATAAGAATTTTGAAGGTCCATATCTTAAGGATAAAGATGGCAATGCTTATAAGCTTAAGATTGGAGAGTGGAAGGTTGTTGAGGCCGGACCAGTTACTGCAAGCGTAGAAGCTGAGTGCAGTAATATCGCAGTAGGGAATATTGAGAACAAAAATATTAAGGCAGTTATTAAAGTCACTGGTTATGCCGGAAAGCCATGGGTTAATATTACATACAGAATTATTAATACATCAGATGATGAGTTAAAGATAAAGTCGCTTGTATTTTATATTAAGAAATCAGAAGATAGTGTAATTACAGAGCAGTTAAAGCCTCTTAAAATTGCAGCAGGTAACGATTCAACAGGCTGTGGTGATATCCGTACAGATAATTCGCATAATGATGGTCCTGTATTTATGACAAGAGGTACAACAGAGCTTGATATGATTGAAAAGAAGGCTGATGTCAATAATATAAGAACTGTTGTTGCAACTTCTAATTATAAGACAAGCTTTATAATTGGTAAGAATGGCGAGGAGGTCAATGAGGTAATTGATGATAAATATCTTGTGAAAGAGGCTAATGAGCATTTTGCAGAGGTATTTTATGGAACATTTATGGCTGATTATACTGATGGTGAAGATGGCTTTAGTGTTACGGTTCATCAGGCACAGCAGAATTATCCTAAGGCAGTGAAGTCGTGCAGTGAAGGTGTGGCTGTTATGCTTGTTCCTGAGAATGTCGGGGAGATTACTATGCAGTCAGGAATGGCAAAAGAACAGCAGTTTATGATACATTTTCATAGTCCTGCTATGAAGCTGTGGGAGATAGACAACAGAAGTCTTATATACCAGATGCCAGACAGACCATATATAGCACCGGAAGTGTTTAAGAGGGCAGGGGTTATGATTGATGTGTTCCCTGTAAAGTATAATGATGATTTTGAGATATCACTTATGGCAAAAGCAGACGGACATTCAAGGTGCTATGGTATGCTTAACTGGGGCGACACGGTAGATCAGGGCTACACTGTTCAGGGACGTGGCGGTGGAAAGCCTGTTTGGAGCAATAATGAATACGATTATCCACATGCGTGTGCACTTATGTATGCAAGAACCGGTGTCAGAAGATTTATGGATTATCTGATTGTGTCAGCAAAGCATTGGATGGATATAGATGTGTGCCATTACAGCAGTAATCCTCTTAGAATTGGCGGACAGTGGGAGCACACGGCAGGACATTGTAAGAATGGTGTTATGGTATGCTCTCACGAGTGGGTCGAGGGTCTGCTTGATTATTACCATTTTACAGGTGATAAGAGAGGCTATGATACAGCCATTGGAATAGGAGAAAATGTATTAAAACTTCTTGAAACGCCTATGTATCAGGTGCCGGGTGAAGCTAATGCAAGGGAAACCGGATGGGCACTAAGAACACTTACAGCCCTTTATGTAGAGACTAATGATAATAAATGGCTTGTAAAATGTGACTGGATAATTGATAATTTTAAGAAGTGGGAAGAAGAATATGGCGACTGGTTATCACCTTACACAGATAATACAGCCATAAGAGTAGGCTTTATGATATCAATAGCGGTAGGAAGCGTTATGAGATATTACAGAATATTCCCAAGAGAAGATATCAGGCAGATGATATTAAGGGCAGTTGATGACCTGACAGAGAACTGTTATATGGATAATGGTTTGTTCTATTATAAGGAGCTTCCAAGTCTTGCAAGAAATGGCAATAATACCCTGCTTCTTGAAGCACTTGCAATAGCCTATGAGCTTACAGGTAATAAACAGTATCTTGAATATGGAATTAATACGTTCAGGGGTGCTGTGAATGAAGTGCCTAAGGGAGCAGTAGGAGTCAAGACTATTATAGATGATGCGGTAATATGTCAGGGCAATTCAGGAAAAGGATTTGCACAGAGTTTCATACCACTTGCAACTTATTATAATGCAATTAGTGAAAATAATATGACATTCTGACAATAATGTGTTAAAATAAATATTATGATGTATGTGTAAGAGACATAAGATGGCATTTCAGTAATGAAAGATGTCATTTTACTGGGTCGCACAGCACACCGGAAACAGACAGCCATATCAGAAAGAATATACTGATATGGCTGTTTGGGTTAAATAATCATAACACAGAGTAACAGCCTAAGGAGGTTAATTATGAGAATCGGTATAAGAGCACACGATGTGGCATATGCACCACTTAATGAACTTATTCCTAATATACATAATCAGGGATTTCATTGTATGCACATAGCATTAAGCAAGTCTATTAAGGAGTTCAAGCCTGGAGTAGAGACTATGACACCAGGTCTTGCAATGTATATTAAAGAATTATGTGCAGAGAATAAGGTTGATATAGCAGTACTTGGCTGTTACCTTAACCTTTGCAATCCTAATGAGGAGAAGCACAAGGATATAGTTGAGAAATATAAGGCACATATAAGATTTGCAAGTATACTTGGCTGTGGCGTAGTTGGTACAGAGACAGGTGCTGTCAATGAGGAGTACAAGTATGAGCCAGCTAACCATTCAGAGGAAGCTTTACAGTGCTTTATAGATAATTTAAGACCAATAGTTAAATATGCAGAGCAGTTCGGCGTTATAGTTGCGATTGAACCGGTATGGAAGCATATTGTTAATACAGTTGAGAGAGCAAGAAAGGTTCTTGATGCGATAGACTCACCTAATCTTCAGATTATATTTGATCCAGTCAACCTTTTATATGTGGGTAATATAGATAAGCAGGATGAGATAATTAATCAGGCATTTGATTTATTATTAAAGGATATAGCAGTTGTCCACTGCAAAGATTATGTAGTTGAAGGTGATGAGCTTAAGTCAATAGCGGCGGGAACAGGCGGACTTAATTATCCGCTTCTTCTTAAGAAGATTAAGGAACATAAGCCATATGTTCATTGTACACTTGAGAATACTGTACCAGAAAATGCAGTAGCAACAAGAGAATTTATGGAAAAACTATATTCAGAAGTGTAGGGAGAGATTATATGCCAGAGAATAATATAGAATTAGCAGGCAATACCAATATCAAGACAAGTCAGGTGGACAAGTCGGTTGATACTCCAGCAGATTTTACAAGTCCTGAAGTGCTTTATAATAAGCTTATAGAAACAATCAGGCAGTATCATCCTTCATCAGATTTATCTGATATAGAGAGAGCATATAAAGTGGCTAAGGAGGCACACGAAGGACAGTTTAGAAAGTCTGGAGAGCCATATATTATTCACCCACTGTGTGTTGCCATTATATTAGCAGAGCTTGAACTTGATAAGGAATCTATTATTGCAGGTCTTTTGCACGATGTTGTGGAAGATACAGTTATGACAAGTGAAGATGTTGCTAGGGAATTTGGCGATGAAGTAGCACTTTTGGTAGATGGTGTAACAAAGCTCACACAGCTTAATTACCAGCACGATAAGATTGAGGTTCAGGCTGAGAACTTAAGAAAAATGTTCCTTGCAATGGCAAAGGATATACGAGTTATTATGATAAAGCTTGCCGACAGGCTTCATAATATGCGTACAATGCAGTACCAGTCACCAGCCAAGCAGGTAGAAAAGTCAAGAGAAACTATGGATATATATGCACCTATTGCCCATAGGTTAGGTATATCCAAGATTAAGGTAGAACTTGATGATTTATCAATGAAGTATCTTATGCCGGATACTTATAATGACCTTGTAAAGCAGGTTGATATTAACAGACCGGGCAGGGAGGCATTTATAAAGAGCATTATCAAAGAAGTAGGCATGCACATTAGCAATGCTGGAATTGAAGCTGAGATAGACGGAAGAGTTAAGCATTTCTTCTCAATATATAGAAAGATGGTTAACCAGAATAAGACACTTGACCAGATATATGATATATTTGCCGTTCGTATAAAGGTTGATACAGTCAAGGATTGTTATGCGGCACTTGGTGTTATTCACGAAATGTATAAGCCAATACCGGGACGTTTTAAAGATTATATAGCAATGCCTAAGCCTAATATGTACCAGTCGCTTCATACAACACTTATTGCTTCTAACGGACAGCCATTCGAGGTACAGATAAGAACTTATGAAATGCACAGAATTGCTGAATATGGTATTGCTGCCCACTGGAAGTATAAAGAAGGCAAGACAGGAGAATCTGATAAGAGTGAGGAAGCTAAGCTTAGCTGGCTAAGACAGATTCTTGAATGGCAGAGAGATATGTCTGATAACAAGGAGTTCTTATCATCAATTAAGAATGACCTTAACCTTTTTTCTGATTCAGTGTACTGTTTCACTCCTACAGGTGATGTTAAGACACTTCCAGCAGGTTCTAATCCAATAGATTTTGCATACAGCATACATAGTGCTGTAGGTAACAAGATGGTTGGTGCAAGGGTCAATGGCAAGCTTGTTAATATTGATTATGAGATTAAGAATGGTGACAGAATTGAGATTATAACATCACAGAATTCCAAAGGACCAAGCCGTGACTGGCTTTCAATGGTTAAGTCAACACAGGCCCGTAACAAGATTAACCAGTGGTTTAAGCAGGAGCTTAAAGAAGACAATATTATAAAGGGCAAGGAACTTATATCTAATTACTGTAAGAGTAAGGGAATTGTTCTTTCTGAGATTAATAAGCCTGAATTTGTTGAGAAAGCACTAAGAAAATATGGTTACAAAGACTGGAATGCTGTTCTTGCGGCAGTAGGACACGGTGCATTAAAGGAAGGCCAGATTGTCAATAAGCTTAATGAGGAATATCAGAAGACTAAGAAGGCTGAGATAACTGACAAGCAGGTACTTGACAGCATTGTGGCAAGTGAGAGCAAGGAAAAAGAAAAGGAGAAGAAGGGCAAAGGCGGTATTGTTGTAAAAGGAATACATGATGTTGCAGTCCGTTTCTCTAAGTGCTGTAATCCAGTGCCAGGTGATGAGATTGTTGGATTTGTTACAAGAGGAAGAGGAATATCAATTCACAGAACAGATTGTGTTAATATTCTTAATTTCCCAGCTAATGAAAGAGCAAGGCTTATTGAAGCTGAGTGGGAGCAGACAGAGAATAAAGATGAGAAGTACAGTGCAGAGATTAATATATATGCAGGCAATAGAAAAGGACTTATTGTTGATATTTCACGTCTGTTTACGGAAGCCAATATAGATGTAAGATTTATGAACAGCCGTGTTAATAAGAAACAGCTTGCAACAATCAATCTTGGATTTGTTGTATCTGGTAAGGAAGAGCTTAACAGATTAATTGACAATTTAAGAAAGATTGACGGAGTGACAGATATAGAGAGAGCTACAGGCTGATATTTATAACTGCTGTCGTGCGAAGTTAAGATATTTTATATATTGCTTCGTGCGGCAGCATTTTTGACACAGGGATTGGAGATTATAATGTATAAAATAGATGTAAGAGTATTAGGAATGGTAGGAACGAACTGCTACCTGCTTTGTAATACAGACACTAAGGAGTGCGTGCTTATAGACCCTGCGGATAATGCTGGAAAGATAAGCGAGATGATAGAGCAGTCTGGCTGTATGTTAAAGGGAATACTTTTAACACACGGACATTTTGACCATATTATGGCAGCAGATGAAGTGAGGGATAAGTATAATGTTAATGTGTATGCTTCAGCAGAGGAGAAGAATACATTAAGTACACCTCATATTAATCTTGGTGAGGCTTATGGAATGAACCTGTCTGTGAAGGCTGATGTATGGCACAATGACGGTGATATACTTAAGCTTGCAGGATTTGATATTAAGGCAATTCACACACCGGGACATACAGAGGGCGGAACGTGCTATTATATTGGGTCAATCGGCGTGTTATTCTCAGGTGATACACTTTTCTGTGAGTCAGTTGGAAGAACAGATTTCCCAGGCGGAAGTATGAGCGACATTGTGCATTCAATTAAGGACAAGTTAATGGTACTTCCAGATGATACCAAGGTGTATACAGGACACGGCGAGGGAACAAGCATAGGATATGAGAGGGTTCATAACCCATATATAGGTGCGTAGGAAAGATGAACAGTATGATATATATTAAAATTGATAACGATACATTTTATGATGATGCAATAGTTCTTGTGCGTTCATTTTACCCAAGAATGGAGGTAAAGGCATATAAGCAGGATACAGTTGCCACAGAAGCTGATAAAGTGATTGATATAACAGTACCTGATATGACAGGACTTAACAAGAGCGAAATGCACGATAAATTCAAGTCATATTTATATGACAGGCTCAGCCAGATGACAGGAAAGACACTGCCCTGGGGTTATCTTACAGGAGTGCGCCCAAGCAAGATTGCATATGTTATGCTTGAAGATGGCGAAGATGAGCAGACTATAAAGAAGCATTTTATGGATAAGCATAAGGCAAGTGAGAAGAAAGCCAGCCTTGCAATAAATGTAGCAAAGAAAGAAATGGACATTCTTAATAAGATAGATTATAAGAATGGTTACAGTTTATATATTGGAATACCATTTTGTCCAAGTATATGCTTGTACTGCTCATTTTCATCATATGCACTTGATGCGTATAAGAATTATGTGGATGATTACCTTGATGCACTTATTAAGGAGATGACCTTTGTAGCAAGGGCGATGAAAGGCAGAAGACTTGATACAGTGTATTTTGGCGGTGGAACACCAACAACACTTGGTGCGGCACAGCTTGACAGGCTCATAACGGCTTTAAAGGAGCTTTTTGATATTGACGGCTGTCATGAATTTACAGTTGAAGCAGGACGTCCAGACAGCATAACAAGGGATAAGTTAAAGGTGTTAAAGGCACATAATGTTGGAAGAATATCTATTAATCCGCAGACGATGAACCAGCAGACACTTGACCTTATAGGAAGAAAGCACACTGTAGAGCAGATTAAAAATGTGTATTCTATGGCAAGGGAAGAAGGTTTTAATAATATTAATATGGATATTATTCTTGGACTTGTCGGTGAAGATGTTGATGAGGTGGCTCATACATTATCAGAGATTGAGGCGATGAAGCCTGAGAGCCTTACAGTACATTCTCTTGCAATAAAGAGAGCGGCGGCACTTAATATATGGAGAGATAAATATAAGCAGTTATCTACCAATAATACAGATGAGATAATAAGAATGACAGAGGACACAGCCAAAAGACTGTCAATGGAGCCTTATTATATGTATCGTCAGAAGAATATGGCAGGTAATTTTGAGAATGTCGGTTACTCAGTTGAGGGACTTGAATGTATATATAACATTCTTATTATGGAGGAAAAGCAGACAATAATTGCCTGTGGTGCAGGAGCTTCCAGCAAGGTAGTATTTCATAATGAAGCAGATGATAATCATTCAGTCAGAATTGAGAGAATAGAAAATGTAAAAGACGTTCGTAATTATATTCAAAGAATTGATGAAATGATTGATCGAAAGAAGAAATTCTTTGAGGAAAATAATTTCTAGAAATAGTAGTTATTGAAATAACAATTTGAAAGGAATTATTATTTGGTAATAATTTCCTTAGGATAGATAGAATTAAATTATATTTAAAGGAATATAGTGTCCTGAAATCAGGATATACGCTTATTATAAAAAATATAGAAATGAGGATAATATGAAGATAGCAGTTGCTTACGAGAATGGAAATGTTTTTGAGCATTTCGGACATTCAAGACAATTTAAGATTTATGAAACAGATGGACAGAACATTGTTAAAGAAGAAGTTATAGAGAGTGAAGGCTCTGGACATTCAGCTATGGCAGGACTTCTTGCAGGTCTTGATATTAATGCTGTTATATGTGGTGGTATCGGTGGTGGTGCTGCCAATGCATTAGGCGAAGCAGGCATAGAAGTATATTCAGGTGTATCAGGAAATGCAGATGAAGCGCTAGAGGCATACCTTAATGGAGAATTGATATCAGAGGGTGTTAATTGCAGTCATCATTCACACGAAGAAGAACAGAACTGTGGAACAGCTGATACAGAAAATGAAAGCTGCGGCTGTGGCTGTGGTTGTGGAAGTGACATAGATGACGGAAGCTGCGGCTGTGGAAGTAATGAAACATCAGGCTGTGGCGGTTGTTCAGGTTGTGGTGGAGGAGCACCTTTATTTGATGGAGCTAATGTAGGCAAGGTGTGCAGAGTACACTACAAAGGAACATTTAACGATGGAACACAGTTCGATTCATCTTATGACAGAGGAGAACCTCTTGAATTCACCTGTGGTGCAGGTATGATGATACTTGGCTTTGATAAGGCTGTAGCTGATATGAATGTAGGAGATATAATAGATATACATTTAATGCCAGAAGAAGCTTATGGAGAGAAAAATCCAGATGCAATTATCACAGTTCCAATCAGCGAGCTTGCAGGTTCAGAAGAACTTAAGGTTGATGATATGGTATATCTTCAGAATGTATATGGACAGCCATTTCCAGCTAAGGTAACAGCATTAACAGAGAATGACATAACATTTGATGCTAACCACGAGATGGCAGGAAAAGAACTTAACTTTAAGATTGAGCTTGTAGAAGTTAAATAAGACTTGAGTAGATTATTAAGAATAAATCTCCCTGTAACCTATATCCGGAAGCAAAGGCTTAGGAAAGATATAAGTTACAGGGAGATTTTATCAGCTTTAAGTATTATTATATATAAAGGGTTTATTGTTCTAATCTTTACTTGTGAAATGTTTAGAGCGGATTCATTAAAATATATTGACCTATTCTTAATATTAATTATTGAGAATTATTTTAATATGGAATTATTCTTCCTCATCAATTATTCGTCTTGCAACATATACACCACTTGCAGAAGCGTGTGATAATGAATGTGTAACGCCGCTTCCGTCACCGATTATGTAAAGACCTTTGTACTTGGTTTCAAGGTTGTTGTCAATCTCAACTTCCATATTGTAGAATTTGACCTCAACACCATATAAAAGAGTGTCGTCATTGGCAGTACCCGGAGCAATCTTATCAAGAGCGTAAATCATCTCTATTATTCCATCAAGTATACGCTTAGGAAGAACAAGGCTTAAATCGCCGGGAGTAGCAGAAAGAGTAGGTCTTACAAGTCCTTCTTCAATTCTTTTATCTGTGCTTCGTCTGCCTCGTATAAGGTCACCGAATCTTTGGACAATTACACCGCCTCCAAGCATATTAGAAAGACGTGCAATACTTTCACCATATCCGTTGCTGTCCTTGAAAGGTTCAGAAAAGTGCTTTGCAACAAGCAGGGCAAAGTTAGTATTTTCAGTCTGTTTATCACTGCCTTCATAGCTGTGTCCATTAACAGTTACAATGCCGTTAGTATTCTCATTAACAACGATACCATTAGGATTCATACAGAAGGTGCGGACTAAATCCTCAAACTTTTCAGTCCTGTATACAATCTTACTTTCGTATAATTCATCTGTAAGATGTGCAAATATAACAGCAGGAAGTTCAACTCTTACGCCGATATCAACACGGTTTGATTTAGTTGGAATATCTAAGTCCTGACAGACTTTTTCAATCCATTTGCTTCCGCTTCTTCCAACTGATACAACACATTTGTTGCAGTCCATATAGGTATCTTTGTAATATATGCGGTAATTATTATCGATTATTTCAATATTAGTAACAGGAGTATTAAAGTAGAAATCAATATGCTCCTTCATTTCATTGTACATATTTTCAAGGACAATATAATTAATATCAGTTCCAAGATGTCTTACAGAAGCATCAAGAAGCTTTAATTTGTTCTGCATACATAAAGTCTTGAATTTAGTACCGGCAGTTGAGTACATATGCGTATCCTCACCGCCGTGGGAAGTATTGATAGTATCAACATATTTCATAAGGCCAATAGCTTCTTCCTTGCCGATATATTCGTAAAGAGTACCACCAAAGTCATTAGTAATGTTGTATTTGCCATCAGAAAATGCTCCGGCACCGCCAAAGCCATTCATAATGGCACAGGTTGGGCATTTGATACAGGATTTTATATTTTTTCCGTCAATTGGACATTTTCTCTTCTCTAAAGTATTACCTTCTTCAAATACGGCAACCTTTAGATCAGGAGCTTTCTTCATAAGCTCATAAGCAGAGAATATTCCGCCCGGACCAGCACCTATAATTATTACATCATATTTCATAAAATATTCACCCCACAATCGTTAATCGTCCTAAGTATTATATTATAAAAGCAGGATTATTAACAAGCAAAACAATTAAGATATGAATATTAACCTTGAAAGTGTTGTAAATACAACATATTAATGCGGAATGAAGATGTTACAATCCAGACATACTAATAATCCACATACAGATAAGTGTAATTGTGGTCTTACAAGATATACAGGTAAGAGTGACTGTAAGCTTACAAGATAATAAAGCAGATTATAATATGATGCACATATAAGCATAACAGCCAGCTTATATATAAAGCTGATAAATTACCAGCAGATAGATTGAAAAATATAATAAAAATAATGGAGGAATTATATGAACAGGGCAGAACAGATTAAAGGCTATCTTAAAAGACTTGGTGATGGTGAAAGTCTTGAGAATGTTAAGAAAGATTTTGTTAAGGAATTCAATGATGTCAATCCAATAGAGATTATGGAAGCGGAGCAGGCGTTGATAGCAGAGGGAACACCTATATCAGAGGTTTCAAAGCTGTGTGATGTTCACTCAGCATTATTTCACGGTGCGACTAAGGAAGAAAGAATAGCCAAGGCGGAAAATGAAATATCAGAGATGAAAAAGTACTATGATGACACAATGAAAGGTATGACTAAGAGTGCCATTGCAGATATGCGTAAAGACAGAGAAAGCATTTTTAATAAACTGGCTATGATAAGCGGCCACCCATTAAATACTTTTGTGAAAGAAAATAAGGCAATCCAGCAGGTTATTGATGATATTAAAGAAAATATTACAAGCGGACATATTGATATAAAGGCACTGAAAGAGAAGATATATAAGCTCAGGGAGTTATCAATTCATTATGCCAAGAAAGGGGATTTGTTATATCCGGTGCTTAATGTACGATATAAAATCAGTGGACCTTCGGCGGTTATGTGGACAGTTGATGATGAGATAAGAGATGAGCTGTCAGACATAGCAAAGCAGTTAAATTACATGGACGGTAATAACAGTAGCAAAGCAGACAATAATAACAGTGCGGATAACAATAATGGTAAAAGTCTGGACGGTAAATTAATTGAAAGAATAGAAAATGTTATAAAGAGGGCAGAGGAGATGATATATAAGGAAGATAATATATTGTATCCTAACTGTGCCGCTAATTTTACGGAAGCTGAGTGGATTGGAATATATCACGATTCCAAAGATTATGCCGTGTGCCTTGATACAGTATCAGACAGATGGGAGAAAGCAGAAGAAGTAGAAAATGTGTATAAACCTGAAGTGTCAGAACAATCTGATAAGAAAGAAGATGTTCAGAATGAGTTATATATGGCAGGCGGACATATGACACTTTCGCAGCTTGAGGCACTGCTTAATGCAATACCAATGGAGATAACATTTGTTGATGAAGATAATATCAACAGATATTTTAATGAAGGGTCAAAGGTATTTAAAAGACCTGTTATGGCAATTGACAGGGAGGTATTCTCGTGCCACCCACCAAAGATTGAGGCAAAGGTCAGAAGAATTATAGAAGAATTCAGGATAGGAACACTTGATGAAGTACCTGTCTGGATGGATAAACAAGGAAGGACTATGCTTGTTAAATATATTGCGGTAAGGGACAAGCAGGGAAATTATGTTGGAACTCTTGAGGTGGTTCAGGATATGGAATTTGCTAAAGAACATTTTGCAAAGCTTAAATAAACGTGTATACAAGGTTTCTCTTTAAATATAGCCGATAAGGACATTGACATTTCTTTCACATAAAAATATAATATAATATTGTCTGAATGGAATTGATTCAGCATTAAGTATATTGATATGGTAGAATTATGAAGAATAACAATAATGAACTCATTGATTATATGATTAATGATTTTAAAAGTGGAATTAAGCACGGAGTGCTTGTTGCCAATCTGACATATGAGCTTGCACAGATGTGTGGTTTGTCTAAAGATGAGGCATACGAATTAAAGATTGCTGCGATGGTTCACGATGTTGGAAAGTTAAAGCTTTCAGAATATCTGTATGGAAGAACCGATGAGGCACTTCCGGAAGATGAGAAGCAGTATATGAGTATGCACTCAAAGATAAGCCATGATCTATTGAAAAAATACGATTATTCAGATAATATAATGGATGTCGTTCTTTCACATCATGAATGTTTTGATGGAAGCGGATATCCTAATGGGCTTGTTGGTGAGCAGATACCATTAGGAGCAAGAATATTAAAGGTTGCAGATGAATTTGCGGCACTTATATCAGACAGACCATATAGGAAAGCATTTGATATAGACACTGCTGTTACAATTATGATAGATGAGATTAAGAATATGGATATCAGAGTATTCCTTTTATTCCAGAGGCTTATTCACGAAGATTCGACTATAGAATTGATTAATAATAGCAGATTAGATATTGATGATTTGGATATAAGTGATATACTAAAAATCAGTCAGGATTAGGAGTAACCTAATTATGCCTTAGGGCAAATAAAACAGGCTGTTAATACAGCTAAGAAGAATGAGGTAATTAACTATGGCAGAGTCAATGGTTGGCTTAAAGAGAACACACAGATGCACAGAAGTTTCAAGTGCAGATATTGGCAGTACAGTTACAGTTATGGGCTGGGTTGCTAAAAGACGTAATCTTGGTTCACTTATATTTGTGGATTTAAGAGACAGAAGCGGTCTTTTACAGATTCTTTTTGATGAGAATATTATCGGCAAAGAAGGATTTGACAAGGCATATACATTAAGAAATGAATTCGTAATAGCTGTAGTAGGTAAGGTTATTAAGAGAAGTGGAGCAGTTAATGACAATCTTAAGACCGGTGATATTGAGATTGCGGCTGAATCATTAAGAATACTTTCTGAGTCAGAGACACCTCCATTTCCAATTGAGGATAATATTAATACTAAAGAAGATATAAGACTTAAATATAGATGCCTTGATCTTAGACGTCCTGATATTCAGTCTAATATCATTATGAGAAGCAAGGTTGCCACTCTTACAAGAGCATTTCTTGCTAATGAAGGTTTCCTTGAAATAGAGACACCTATGCTTACTAAGTCAACTCCGGAAGGAGCAAGAGATTATCTTGTGCCAAGCAGGGTTCATCCAGGAAAATTCTATGCACTTCCACAGTCACCACAGCTCTTTAAGCAGATGCTTATGTGCTCTGGATATGACAGATATATGCAGATTGCAAGATGTTTCAGAGATGAAGATTTAAGAGCTGACAGACAGCCGGAATTCACTCAGATAGATATGGAATTGTCATTTGTTGACGTTGATGATGTAATTGATGTTAATGAAAGACTTTTAGCATATCTTTTCAAAGAGGTATTAGATATTGATGTACAGCTTCCAATCCAGCGTATGACATGGCAGGAAGCTATGGATAGATTTGGTTCTGATAAGCCAGATTTAAGATTTGGTATGGAACTTAAGAATGTTACAGACATAGTAAAGAACTGTGGTTTCGGCGTATTTACAGGGGCTATCGAGAATGGTGGAACTGTAAGAGGTATTAATGCCAATGGACAGGGAAGTATGCCTCGTAAGAAGATTGATGCACTTGTCGACTTTGCAAAGGGATATGGTGCAAAGGGTCTTGCTTATATAGCTATTCACGAAGATGGTTCACTTAAGTCTTCATTCTCTAAGTTTATGACTGAGGATGAGATGAACGCACTTGTTGAGGCTATGGAAGGTAAGCCGGGTGACCTTCTTTTATTTGCTGCTGACCGCAATAAGATTGTATGGAATGTACTTGGAGCATTAAGAGTTGAACTTGCTGGACAGATGGGACTTCTTGATAAGAATGATTATAAGTTCCTCTGGGTAACAGAATTCCCTCAGTTCGAGTGGTCAGATGAAGAAGAAAGATTTGTAGCTATGCACCATCCGTTTACAATGCCTATGGATGAGGATCTTGATAAGCTCGAGTCAGACCCAGGTTCAGTACGTGCAAAGGCTTATGATATTGTACTTAACGGTACAGAGATAGGTGGTGGTTCAGTAAGAATCCATCAGGCTGATGTACAGTCAAGAATGTTTAAGGCACTTGGTCTTACAGATGAAGTCGCTAATGAGAAGTTCGGTTTCTTACTTGATGCGTTCAAGTACGGAGTACCACCACACGCTGGTCTTGCATATGGTCTTGACAGACTTGTTATGCTTATGGCTAAGAGAGATTCAATAAGGGACGTTATAGCTTTCCCTAAGGTAAAGGATGCAACATGTCTTCTTACTAACGCACCTGATGTTGTAGATGCAAAACAGCTTGAAGACTTATCTATCAGAATTACAGAGTCAGAACAGGAATAATATTTTAAGAGCATTTGAAAGTATTTAATGGATATTTTCAAATGCTTTTTTTTAACTATATTTTTAGACAATACTTTGTTAAATCTAGATAAAAATAATGGCTTTATCAGCTTTTTTTTAGCAAAAACATTGCGTTTGGATAATCATGGGTATATACTTATTTTTATAAATCTTGGCAAAACTATAACAAAAGACGGGAGAAAAATTATGACAGAGAATCAGTATATAAGGGCAAACAGGACTGTTTTATTTACAGTTATCATAGTATTTGGTTATATTGCGCTGACCCTGATGGCAGCATTAGGAGTGGGTGACGGACATAACAAAGGAAAGATTTTAATACAGTTTGTTGTGGCACTTGCGGTAATTATTGTATCAGTAGCTGCTTATATTTTAAGGAAGAAGACCAGAGTGTGTGAATTAACGATTGCGGTATCAATGGCATTTGGATATGTTGTTCTTATACTGCTTAATTCAACTGATGGTGTATGGACATATGTACTTCCTTTGATTATGGCTTCGATGGTATATCTTAATGAAAAACTAATATTGTGGGCTGATGGTGTTTCGATAGCTGCTAATGTCATAAGACTTATTATGGATTATAATATGTATAATGGAGTGGCTATGGCAAGCAGGGTTCTTGCTATATTAGTATTGGTTATTGTTACATGTATATCTCTTAGTGTAACAAAGCTGCTTAAGCAGTTTTTTGCAGAGAATATGAATAAGATAGAGGCAGCAGCAGTTATACAGAAAGAGAATAACGAGAAGATGGTTGCTGTAGCTGATAATATAACCAGACATTTCGGACAGGCTATGGATATGCTTGATGAGTTAGAAAAGAGCATAGATATAAACCACAATTCAATGAAAGATATAGCAGAAAGCACAGAAAGCACAGCAGAAGCCATACAAAGACAGGCCACTATGTGTGCAGAGATTCAAGAAAACACTGATATTGCTGAAAAAGAGATAAGCGAGATGGTTGAGGCTTCACACAGAACAGATGAGACTGTTAATGATAGTAAGGCTATAGTAGTTGAACTTAAGGAACAGGCACAGAATGTACATGATGCAAGCAATATAATCGTAGATGTGATTAACAGTCTTACAGAAAAGGTTGATGATGTACAGGGATTTATTGGTTCTATCGTAGAGATTTCAAGCCAGACTAACCTTCTTGCATTAAATGCTTCAATAGAAGCAGCAAGAGCAGGAGAAGCCGGAAAGGGTTTCGCAGTAGTAGCCGAAGAGATAAGACAGCTCTCAGAACAGACTAAGAATGCATCTTCAAGCATAACAGATATAATCAATAATCTTTATGAAGATACGAAGAAAGCTAATGAGAGCATAAAAGCGTCAGTTGAGTCAGTTAATAAGCAGAATGAACTTATTGATAATACAAGAGTGACTTTTGAGGACGTAGGAAAAACAGTTGATAATCTTATGAACAATATAGATTCTGCAGAGCAGAGCATTAACAAGATACTGGATTCAACTTCTGTTATTTCTGATAATATTTCACATTTATCAGCAACAGGAGAAGAGGTAGCAGCTGCTTCAACTGAAGGCCTAAAAGTATCTGACACAACAGTTGAAAGTATGAAGAACTGTAAGAATATATTACATAACATATATCTTCTTGCAGAGGATTTAAAGAGTTCAGTAGATAACTAAATGGATTGTAAGAGATTAAGCAGATTACAATGTATTGCAAGACTAGCAGTTGATTATTATAAGTTGTAATTAATAATATAATCAGGATGGTTTTGCAGGGTTATTAATATTTATAAGACAACAGTATGTTTATTATAAGGAGTGCAAATGACATTTTATGTCTGCATTATTTATAAAAGACAGCTGTTGTTTTTTTATGTAATAGGGAATTTCGATAGAATTTCCTATACATAAAAGGTGCTATGTGCCGATGATGCACACTTGCACGAAGATGTAGGTTGTCGCAAGCGACAGTGCTTAGTGTGAGAAGGTGCTTCATATATTTTATTTATATAGGAATATTTTATGCTTGACTTGAAGTTAACTCTAAATGCTATTATCAAAATGTAGAGTTAATAATCAGGTTTAATTAATAATTATATGAGGTGATTAATTATGAGAAGAAATAATATTAGAAAAACAGAGGCACTTATAATGGCATTTGCATTATCAGCAAGCCTGTTGTTAACAAGTTGTGGCAACCAAAATACTAATGGTGACAGTGTTAATGAAAATAATAGTACAACAGACGAAGCTGGAATTAATCACGATTATCCGGTAATGTTGTTCTCTTATGATAAGAATGATACTAATTATGAAGAACCAGAAGCGTTTAATTCAGAACATCTTGGCGGCAATTATGGTGAGATTGAGAAGATAGAATATTATTCTCCAACTACTAATGCTACAAGAAATGCCAATGTGTATCTTCCATATGGATATGATAAGAGTAAAAGCTATCCTGTAGTATATCTTCTTCACGGAATGAGTGGAACATATGAAGATTACAGGGTTCTTGGTGCAAGACCAACAGCACAGAATATTGTGTATGAATACAACCGCAACGATATGATATTAGTAAGCTTTACTGTATTTACGGATGTTGACGGAAAGCAGGAATCTGATTATGGATTTTCGGATTTAACTGCAAGATATGATGCCTGTGAAAATGATGTGATTAATGCTCTTATTCCATATATTAATTCGCATTATTCAACTAAGATAGGCAGGGAATACACAGGAATTGCGGGATATTCATTAGGTGGACGGGAAGCTCTTTATTTATGCTTTGCACACCCTGATATATTTGGGTATGTAGGTGCATTTGAGCCTGTTGGAGGAGTTGTTAATACAGGAAGCGGTGAAACATTATATGGCAACAGGGGATATCTTCTTCCTGAGCTTGTTAAGGAAAGCGGGGAAGCACCACTTCTTACACTTATAGTAACAGGTGATGAAGATCCATATTGCAGGGTATCATCAGAGAATTATTCAAGATATATGACAGAACATTCAATTGACCATATATTCTATTACAGACACGGCGGACACGAGGCAGGTGTATGGAATAATGGCTTATATAACTTTCTAAGGCGGATATTCTAATGAAGATTGTATTAAATAACTTAATTATTGTACAAATGTATAATTATACATTGACTTATTGCTAAATAATCTATAAAATTAATAGCTATACAGGTTGTATAACTACAACTATAGAAAATGGAGGTTGTAATATGTATTCATTTGATGAAGTATTGAACTATGATCCAGAATTAGCTAAAGCTATGGATGATGAATTAGCAAGACAGAGAAGCCATATTGAATTAATAGCTTCTGAGAACCTTGTAAGTAAAGCTGTTATGGCAGCTATGGGAAGCCCTCTTACTAACAAGTATGCAGAAGGATATCCTGGAAAGAGATATTATGGTGGCTGCGAATATGTAGATGTTGTTGAAACACTTGCAATTGAGAGAGCTAAGAAGTTATTTGGTTGTGAATATGCCAATGTTCAGCCACATTCAGGTGCACAGGCTAACTTAGCAGCATTCTTTGCTATGGTAGAACCAGGTGACACTGTTATGGGTATGAGCCTTGACTGTGGTGGACACCTTTCACATGGTTCACCAGTTAATATCTCTGGTAAATATTTTAATATAGTTCCTTATGGAGTTACAGCCGAAGGTTTTATAGATTATGATGAAGTATTAAGAATAGCTAAGGAATGTAAGCCTAAGATGATTATTGCTGGTGCATCTGCATATGCAAGAGTCATCGACTTCAAGAAGTTCAGAGAGATAGCTGACGAAGTTGGTGCTTATCTTATGGTAGATATGGCTCATATCGCTGGTCTTGTAGCGGGTGGAGAACATCCAAGCCCAATTCCTTATGCTGATGTAGTTACAACTACAACACATAAGACATTAAGAGGACCAAGAGGTGGTATGATTCTTTCATCAGCAGAAGCTGCTGAGAAGTTCAAGTTTAACAAGTCTGTATTCCCAGGAATTCAGGGTGGTCCACTTATGCACGTTATTGCTGGTAAGGCAGTATGCTTAAAGGAAGCCCTTGACCCAAGCTTTAAGACTTATGCTAAGAATATTGTTGACAATGCACAGGCTCTTTGCTCAGGTCTTATGAACAGAGGATTTGATATCGTATCTGGTGGTACAGATAATCACCTTATGCTTGTTAATCTTTTAAGCAAGAATAAGACTGGTAAGGAAGTAGAAAAGCTTCTTGATGCAGCTAACATTACTTGTAACAAGAATACTATTCCTAACGATCCAGCTTCACCTTTCGTAACAAGTGGTATCAGACTTGGTACAGCCGCAGTTACAACCAGAGGCTTCAATACAGAAGATATGGATGTAGTAGCAGAAGCTATTGCATTACTTGTAGATGACGTTGATGCTAATCAGGCTAAGGCTATGGCTATGGTTAAGGAACTTACAGACAAGTATCCTCTTTATGAATAATGCTGGAATATATAAGAAATGAACTTCTGGGGATGACTGATAAAGGAGAATATGCAGCATTTACATCCTCACTTATTCCTGGCTGCGATAATATAATAGGAATAAGACAACCGGTATTAAAGCAATATGCAAAACAGCTGATAAAGGAGAATAAGGATTTCCGGCAGCTGCTTAGTGAACCGGATATTTATCAGGAAGAAACACTGCTTAGAAGCTACATAATAGGAATGGGAACAGCGAAGGAGAAAGACTTTAAGAAGGCTTTAAAAGACTTCAACACATTCGTTCCTCTTGTGAACAACTGGGCTGTAAACGACAGCTTCTGTGTAGAATTCAGGGTTATGGATATGTTTCGGGACGAGTTTCTGCCATACATAAAGGAATGTATAGAATCGTTTGATGAATACAGGGCAAGAGTAGGGCTTATAATGCTGTTAGACCACTATTTAAAGGTTGATATGCATGGCATGAAAAGACCGAGAATGAAAAAGGTTACTATTAAAGATATAGAAAGCACAGATGAAATAAATTGTGCTAATGGTTTATATCTTGATGATATATTTTCACTTGTAAACAGGGATTTTTCGGCCTATGGATATTATACACAGATGGCAGCAGGCTGGCTTCTTGCGGAATGTTTTGTTACATTTCCAAAAAGAACGTGGGAATATCTTACAGATACCGACTGCTTAAAGTTAGATAAGTTGTCATATCAGAAGGCGGTACGAAAGATATGTGAATCGCTCACGCCGGATAAAGAAGTTAAACTAAAAGTTAAAAAGGATCTGAAGCAGATGTAATAATCTGTTTCAGGTCTTTTTTTATTGCTTTAGTATATTTTAATAATTTGAATATCAAAATAACCTTGACAAACACATAAGTTTTGTAGTATAAAAATAATGTTTGAAAATCAAAGTAAGATAATCAAATTGTTAGTAAGTCAAATAAATAAGGACAAAAAAGTATGATAAGAACAAGAATCATAGGAACAGGAAGCTATGTTCCACCAGATATATTGACTAACGATAATCTGTCAGAAATGGTAGATACGAGTGATGAGTGGATAAGGACAAGAACTGGTATATGTAACAGACATATAGCAAAAGATATGGATAATGCTGATATGGCATATAACGCTGCAAGAAATGCAGTAGAGGATGCACGTATTGAAGCTTCTAAGATTGGTCTGATTATAGTTGCAACGTCAACTCCTGATTATGCTTTTCCTAATCAGGCATCACTTGTACAGGCAAAGCTTAAAGCAGTAAATGCTATGTGTTTTGATGTAAGTGCAGCATGTTCAGGTTTTATTACAGCCCTGGATATTGCAGCTTCAATGTTAAAGGCAGGTTCGTATAAATATGCACTTGTTATTGGTTCAGAAAAAATGTCAGAAATAGTTAACTGGAAAGACAGAAGTGTGTGTGTGCTTTTTGGAGATGGTGCTGGTGCAGTGGTTCTTAAAGCAGTTGATAACAACACAGAAGATGTTACAGGTGCCTTAGTTGGTCATGAAAGAGGAATTATTGACAGCAATATCTACAATGATGGAACAGGTGCATCTGTTTTAACAGGTGGCAGAAGATTTTCTGATTCATGCAGCACAGATATATTTATACATATGGATGGACAGGAAGTGTTTAAATTCGCCGTAAAGAGTGTTCCTACAGCTATAGAAACACTTTTACATAATAATAATATGGATATTAATGAAGTTGATAAGTTCATATTGCATCAGGCTAATGTACGTATTATAGAGAGTGTAGCTAAAAGACTTAAGGCTGATAAAGATAAGTTTCCAGTCAATCTGAATGAATATGGAAATACATCATCAGCAAGCATTCCTATTCTGCTTGATGAGTTAAACAGGAATGGAAGCTTAAAACAGGGAGAGAAGCTTGTACTTGCCGGTTTTGGTGCAGGATTAAGCTGGGGAAGTATTCTGCTTGTATGGTAGCACGGTTAAAGATGCTAAGCTTATTATATAGATATTTGCAGACTGCTTACTAAAAGATATCAGGCAGCCGGATAAGCGGCATTTTAACATATATAAGATGTTTATGGCAAAAGCTTTGCCATAGATATCAAAGTTGTGGGCTTTTGACCCCGACAACATATAATAAAAAATAATAAGAATTAAGGAGATTTAACATTATGTTTGAAAAAGTAAGAGAATTAGTTGCAGCACAGTTAGGTATAGATGAGGCAGTTATTAAGCCTGAGTCTAATTTCAAGGAAGATCTTAAGGCAGATTCACTTGATCTTTTTGAACTTGTTATGTCACTTGAGGATGAGTGTTCAGTAACTATTCCATCTGAGGAGCTTGAAAAGATTCTTACAGTACAGGATGTTGTTGATTATATCGAGGCTAACCAGAAATAGTTATAAATGTCAGGAAGGAAGATAAGTTATGAAAACTCGTGTAACAGAGCTTCTTAATATAGAATATCCTGTTATACAGGGCGGTATGGCATGGGTTGCAGATGCTAATCTTGCAGCCCACGTCAGCAAAGCCGGTGGAATGGGATTTATCGGAGCAGCTAATGCGCCGGCAGAATGGGTAAAAGAACAGATACATATTGCAAGAAAGATAACAGATAAGCCGGTTGGTGTTAATATTATGCTTTTAAGTGATTATGCAGATGAAATAGCACAGCTTGTTATTGATGAGCATATAGAAGCAGTAACAACAGGTGCAGGCAATCCAAGCAAATATATGAAGGCCTGGAAGGAAGCTGGAATAAGGGTTATTCCTGTTGTGGCATCAGTTGCACTTGCAAGAATGATGGAACGTGCCGGAGCAGATGCAGTTGTAGCAGAGGGTATGGAATCAGGTGGACATATCGGCGAGGAAACGACCATGACACTTGTACCACAGGTTGTTGATGCAGTTAATATTCCTGTTATAGCAGCTGGTGGAATAGGTGATGGCAGAGGTGTATGTGCGGCATTTATGCTTGGTGCAGAGGCTGTACAGATGGGAACAAGATTCGTTGTGGCTAAGGAATCGAATGTCCATCAGAATTATAAGGACAGAGTTATAGCTGCCAAGGATATAGACTCAGTAGTAACTGGCAGAAGTACAGGTCATCCAGTAAGGTCACTTAGAAACAGCATGACAAGAGAGTATCTTGATATGGAAAAAGAAGGCGTTGAGTTTGAAAAGCTTGAAAGACTTACTCTTGGAACATTAAGAAAGGCTGTTGTGGATGGTGATGTCAAGCAGGGAACTGTAATGGCAGGTCAGATAGCAGGTCTTGTGAGTAAGGAACAGACATGTGAACAGATTATTAATGAGCTTATGAAGGAAGTCTCTGAGGTATATAATTCACATAATAAGCTGGCATAAAACAGTGTATGGAAATGAGGATTTAAAAGGTATGGGAAAAACAGTTGTAATGTTTCCAGGACAGGGAAGCCAGTGTACTGGAATGGGAAGAGAAAGCTATAATAGCTGCACTTCATCAGTAAAGTGCTTTAAGAAGGCTGGTGAACTGACAGGTATCAATATGGAGCATTTAATATTTGAAGAAAATGATCTTCTTGATAAAACCGAGTATACACAGATTGCGTTATATGTAACAGAAATCGCCCAGCTTGCAGATATGGTAGAGCAGGGCCTTACGTATGATGCAGCTATTGGACTTTCATTAGGTGAATATAGTGCACTTACTGCAAGTGGTGCGCTATCTTATGAAGATGGTGTAAGACTTGTAAGAAACCGTGGAATATATATGGAACAGGAGGTTCCGGCTGGTATAGGTGCCATGGCTGCAGTTATCGGGCTTACATCAGATGAGGTTGACAGTGTACTTGCTAAATATAACAAGGATAAAAGCGGGAACACAGAGTCTGATAATGATATGTATCCTGATACAGTTTCCGCAGCTAATTACAACTGCCCTGGCCAGATAGTAATATCAGGTAAAAAGGAATGTGTACAGGAGGCTATGGAAGTGCTTAAGGAAGCAGGAGCAAGAAGAACACTCCTTCTTAATGTAAGTGGACCGTTTCATTCAAAGCTTCTTAAGGGCGCAGGTGATAAGCTTATGAAGGATCTTGAAAAAGTTACTTTTGATAAAGTGAAGTATCCTTATGTGGCGAACTGTACAGCTGAGTATGTGGATGAGAATACATCCAGTGGATATATAAAAGAACTTCTTTCAAAGCAGGTATATAGTTCAGTACGTTTTGAACAGTCAGTCAGAAAAATGATAGCCGATGGTTATGATACATTTGTTGAGGTGGGACCAGGAAAGACTTTATCTGGCTTTGTTAAAAAGATAGCTAAGAGCATGGAAAAGGAAGTAGTTATAAAATAACAGGCAATAAATGCAGACAGGATATTGGTAAGGCTTTAGCAATATTGTATCGATGAAAGGCAGTGTGTTATGTGTATGGATAATTGTATAAAAAGATATGAAAACAAGATAGTGCTTGTAACCGGAGCTGGCAGAGGAATAGGAGCTGCTATAGCTGCCCGTTTTGCCAAAGAGGGGGCTGTGGTTATTGTTAATTACAGTGGTAATGATGAGGCAGCAGATAGAACAGTTGAAAATATTCTGGCTGCCAACGGAAAGGCAGAAAAATACAAGTGTCAGGTTGATTCGTATGAAGAAACTGAAAAAATGATCACATATATAATGGATAAATATAAGAGAATAGACATTCTTATAAATAATGCAGGTATAACAAAAGATGGTCTTATCATGAGAATGAAAGAGGAAGATTTTGACAGAGTTATAGATGTTAATCTTAAGGGAACATTTAATTGCATAAGACACGTAAGCAGATACATGTTAAAGCAAAGAAGCGGAAGAATAATCAATATGTCATCAGTTGTAGGCATAGCTGGTAATGCAGGACAGGTTAATTACAGTGCTTCTAAAGCAGGTGTGATAGGTATTACCAAATCTGCGGCAAAGGAGCTTGCATCGCGAGGAATAACTGTTAATGCAGTTGCACCTGGATATATTGATACAGATATGACAAAGGTTTTATCTGATGAACAGAAGAAGTCAGTACTTGATATGATTCCTCTTTCAAGAATGGGAAGCGTGGATGATATAAGCAATGCTGTAGCATTTCTGGCATCAGATGAAGCAGCATACATAACAGGACAGGTGATATCAGTAGATGGAGGTATGAATATCTGATGAGAAGAGTAGTTGTTACAGGTATGGGTGCAATAACACCTATAGGTTTAAGTGTGGATGAATTCTGGAATTCTGTTAAAGAGAATACAGTTGGAATAGATAATATAACAAGATTTGATACAACAGATTATAAGGTTAAGCTTGCAGCAGAGGTAAAGGATTTTGATGCTAAGAATTATATGGATTTCAAGGCAGCCAAAAGGATGGAGAAGTTCAGCCAGTATGCTGTTGCGGCCGCGCATGAGGCTATGAAGGATTCGGGGCTTGATATGGCTAAAGAGGATGCTTTCCGTGTTGGTGTATCAGTAGGCTCTGGTGTTGGAAGCCTTGAAGCTATGGAAAGCAATCACAAGAAGCTTCTTGAAAAGGGTCCATCTAGGATTAATCCGCTTCTTGTACCTCTTATGATAACTAACATGGCAGCTGGCAATGTATCAATACAGCTAGGTTTAAAGGGTAAGAATATAAATGTTGTTACAGCATGTGCTACTGGAACTAACTCTATAGGTGAAGGCTATAGAAGCATACAGCATGGAGAGGCAGATGTTATGTTTGCAGGTGGAACTGAAAGTTCTATATCTCCTATTGGAATCGGTGGTTTTGCTGCGCTTACAGCACTTTCAACATCTACAGACCCTAAGAGAGCCTCTATCCCATTTGACAAAGAAAGAAATGGCTTTGTCATGGGTGAAGGAGCAGGTGTGGTTGTACTTGAAGAGCTGGAGCATGCTTTAAAGAGAGGAGCGCATATATATGCAGAGATTACAGGCTATGGCTGTTCTTCTGATGCATACCATATAACATCACCTATGGAGGATGGAAGTGGAGCTGCATATGCTATGACAAGTGCCATGAAGGAAGCAGAAGTAAAACCAGATGATATCGATTATATAAATGCACATGGAACAAGTACCCATCATAATGATCTTTTTGAGACAAGGGCGATCAAGCTGGCACTTAAGGATGCAGCTTACAATGTGCCTGTAAGTTCAACAAAATCAATGGTTGGACATCTGCTTGGTGCAGCGGGCGCAGTTGAGTTCATAGCCTGTGTCAAGTCAATCCAGGATGGTTATATACATCCAAATGTAGGATTATCAGAAACAGAGGAAGAAATGGATCTTAATTATGTCAAGGATGAAGGAATCGAAAAGGACGTTGATGTAGTCATGACGAATTCTCTTGGTTTTGGTGGACATAATGCAACTCTTATAGTAAGAAAGTATTCATAATATGATGAACGCTTAAAGTACATAAGTGGATTGCTGGTGAGATATCTGGAATACCAGAATATGAATAAAAGGTCATGAAGAAATGGAGATAATATATGGAATTAGAAAATGTAATAAAGCTCATTAATGCTGTATCAGAATCTTCACTTACAAGCTTTAGCATGGAAGATGGCGACACTAAGCTTTCGCTTGGCGCTGACAGAAGTGACAGGGCAGCTGTTAAAGATACTGCCGGTGCTGATGATATAGTTAATAGCGATAGCGGCGATAAATCAGGATTGAATAAATCGGACATTAAAACTTCTGATGATAATGTGCTTACTGTTAATTCACCACTTGTAGGTGTATTTTACAGTTCAGCATCTCCGGAAGCTGATGCATATGTAGCAATAGGTGACAGAGTTAAAAAAGGTCAGGTAATCGGTATAGTAGAAGCAATGAAGCTTATGAATGAGATTGAAAGTGATTATGATGGTGTGGTTACTGATATTCTTGTAGATAATGAACAGATGGTTGAATATGGACAGCCTATGTTTGTTATAAAACCAGTCTGACAATACGTCGGTATCAAAGGCATGGGTTTTTGATACCGACATTATATATATGAAATTCGATTATTTAATATAAGGAGTTAAGTATGCTTACAACAAAGGAAATAATGGATATTATACCACACAGACATCCTTTTCTGCTTGTGGATACGATAGATGAACTTGAGCCTGGAATAAAGGCAACAGGATATAAGTGTATTACATATGATGAGCCTTATTTTGCAGGACATTTTCCAGCTGAGCCTGTTATGCCGGGGGTCCTTCAGATAGAGGCATGCGCACAGGTAGGCGCTGTTGCGATACTTTCGCTGGAAGAAAACAAAGGTAAAACAGCATATTTTGGTGCAGTTAATAATGCAAGATTTAAAAGAAAAGTAGTTCCTGGTGATAAACTTAAGATGGAATGTGAGATTATAAAGAAAAAAGGACCAGTTGGCGTGGGAAAGGCTGTTGCGACGGTAGATGGCGAGGTTGCACTTACAGCAGAGCTTACATTTATGGTAGGTTAATCCGTCTGATGTTATAAATATAATATGTGGATTATGGAATGATTATAAGGAGATGAAGCTGTGTTTAATAAGATATTGATAGCGAACAGAGGCGAAATAGCTGTTAGAATAATAAGAGCCTGTAGGGAAATGGGTATACAGACAGTTGCAGTATATTCTGAGGCGGATAAGGAAGCACTTCATACGCAGCTGGCTGATGAGAGTGTATGTATAGGAAAGGCAGCAGCTAAGGATAGTTACCTTAATATGGAAAGAATATTGAGTGCAACAGTAGCTACACATGCAGATGCAATACATCCAGGCTTTGGATTTCTTTCTGAAAACAGTAAGTTTGCATCATTATGTGAAAAATGTAACATCACATTTATAGGTCCAGATTCAGATATCATAGAGAAAACAGGTAATAAACAGGAAGCAAGAAATACAATGATATCAGCAGGTATTCCAGTTATTCCAGGAACCAAAGAACCAGTTATGGATGCAGAAAGAGGAAAAGAGCTTGCAGACAATATAGGTTATCCTGTTATGGTTAAAGCTGCACTTGGCGGCGGTGGCAAGGGGATGCGTGTTGTATATACAAAAGAAGATTTTAAAAGGGAATTCGATAACGCACAGAGAGAAGCTGTGAATGGCTTTGCTGATGGCACAATGTATATAGAAAAATATATAGAAAAGCCAAGACATATAGAGTTTCAGATATTAGCTGATAAATATGGAAATACAATTCATCTTGGTGAAAGAGATTGTTCAATACAAAGAAATCACCAGAAGTTAGTTGAAGAATCACCCTCTCCTGCGTTGAATGATGAATTAAGAAAGAGAATGGGAGATACTGCAGTGGCAGTGGCTAAGGCTGTTAACTATGAAAATGCAGGAACAGTTGAGTTTCTTCTTGATAAAAACGACAATTATTACTTTATGGAGGTAAATACCCGTATTCAGGTCGAGCATGGTATAACGGAACTTGTGACAGGTGTTGATCTTATAAAGGAACAGATAAAGATAGCAGCCGGCGAAAGTCTTGGTATTAAGCAGGAGGATGTAAGGATACATGGTGCTGCCATGGAAATAAGAATCAATGCTGAAAACCCTGAAAAGAACTTTGCACCTAATCCGGGAACAATAAAGAATATACATATACCAGGTGGTAATGGTGTAAGAATAGATACTGCAGTTTATAGTGGATATACGATACCTCCTTTTTATGATTCCATGATAATGAAGGTTATGACATATGCAAACGACAGGAAAACAGTGATTGAGAAGATGAGAAGTGTCCTTGGCGAGATTATTATTGAAGGTGTCACAACAAATACAGATTTTATGTATGATATATGCCAGAATGAGAAGTTTATTAAAGGTGATGTCAGTACAGATTTCATACCAGAGGAGTATCCACAGGTATGTAAAAAATAGTTGTTCGTTATGCACAGTAAGAGTGCGTGGAAATGAGGATTTATATGCAGATAAAAGGCTTGTTTAAAAAGAATATCCATAAAAATAAAATCAACAATCTGGATAGCAGTAATATAAATGTTCCAGATGGATTATATACGAAATGTCCGGTTTGTTCAAAAATAATTTTAACAGAGGACATGTATCTGAATAATTGTGTATGTCCGGAATGTGGATATTATATGAAGCTGGATGCCAGAACAAGGATATCCATGGTAGTGGATAAGAATACATTTTCAGAATGGGATACTAACATTGAAGAGAGCAATCCATGTGAATACCCAGGTTATGAGGAGAAAATCCAGAATCTTAAAAGAAAAACAAATCTTGATGAGGCAGTAATAACCGGTGTTGGAAAGATAGATGGCAGCAAAGCTGTTATAGGTGTCTGTGATACAAGATTTCTTATGGGCAGCATGGGCGAAGTTGTAGGTGAAAAGCTTACACGGGCAGTTGAGAAGGCTACAGAGCAGAAGCTGCCGGTTATTATATTTACATGCTCAGGCGGAGCCAGGATGCAGGAGGGAATAGTATCTCTTATGCAGATGGCAAAGATAAGTGCCGCATTAAAAAAACATGATGAGGCAGGACTTTTATATATCACTGTTCTTACTGACCCTACAACTGGAGGTGTAACTGCAAGCTTTGCTATGCTTGGAGATATTATACTTGCAGAGCCAGGTGCCCTTATAGGTTTTGCAGGACCAAGAGTTATCAGACAGACTATAGGACAGGAACTGCCAGAAGGGTTTCAGAGAGCTGAATTTCTGTTAGAGCACGGCTTTGTGGATGCGATAGTTAAAAGGGATGAGCTAAAGAAGACACTTGCGCATCTGCTTGACATACATAAGTACAGTGGAGCTTATACAGAAGTTAAAGAAAATGTGGATACATACCGGAGCAATTCAGATATTATGAAGAAGTATCTTGAGTATCTTGATAATATATATTTCAAAAAGATAGATAGAGAAGAAGAAAAAAAGGCTGAGGCTGATAATAATCTGTATAATGAGTATGATGTATGGGAAAAGGTTGAAATAGCAAGAAGCAGTGAAAGACCTAATGCCGCAGATTACATAGAAAAAATAACTAAAGATTTTTTTGAACTTCATGGTGACAGAAACTTTTGTGATGATAAAGCAATAATAGGTGGAATCGCAACATTTGGCGGCATTCCTGTAACAGTCATAGGACATATGAAGGGTAAGACTACTAAAGAGAATATATCAAGAAACTTTGGAATGCCTAATCCCGAAGGGTATAGAAAGGCACTAAGGCTTATGAAGCAGGCTGAAAAATTTAACAGACCGGTTATATGTTTTATAGACACTCCAGGAGCATATTGCGGTCTTGGTGCAGAAGAGCGAGGCCAGGGAGAAGCTATAGCAAAGAATCTGTATGAAATGAGCAGTCTTACAGTTCCGGTATTGTCAATAGTAACTGGCGAAGGTGGAAGCGGTGGTGCACTTGCACTAGGTGTTGCCAATGAGGTATGGATGATGGAGAATTCCATATATTCAATACTTTCACCAGAAGGCTTTGCATCGATACTGTGGAAGGATTCTAAGAAAGCAAAAGAGGCTGCGGAAATAATGAAGCTGACGGCAGCAGATTTATATGAGCTTGGCATAATAGAGAAGGTCATTCCGGAATATCCGGTTATAAATGAAAATAATATAAAAAGAGTGACATTATATATGAAACGCATGATATGTGATTTTATGTACAGATATATTGATATGGACAAGGAAGAACTTGCAAGACAGCGGTATAACAGATTCAGGAAAATGTAAGAAAGCACTAAATCTATTACATTTTTTTATGGTTGTATTAATATAATTGTGTTAATATGATTATGTTAATGTGATTGTTTTAATGTGATTGCGTAGGAAGATTACGGAATTGTTATATCTAAACAGAAAGAAGGAATATATATGTCATATGGATACAGACAATACAGGGATACTGCTCATAGATGGACACAGATAGGTGTTGGTTTAATATCTGTAATAGCAGGTCTTATACTTATTGTATGTGTAACGGCACCTATGTATGTCTCAAGCATGTTAAAGGATGCAGGACTGTCAGCTGCTATATCGCACCGTTTTATGGATACTGTTTTTGATTCACTTGGGGATAATATGGAGGCGTTATCCAGAATTCAGACAAGTATAGAGGATTCTAAGATAGTAGACAGAATAGCACAGAAATATACAACGGCTATGGTTGACGGGATGCTTAAAGAAAAATCCTTTGATGATATAGAGATTAATATAGATGCAGAGCTGGATGAGCTTATGGATATGACATATAACAAAATAGCATCTAATATCAATATGGGAAATATACAGGAAACAATAGTCAGGGCAGCTCTTAGCTATAGTAAAAATGCTGCAAATGAGGCTATAAATAATTATGCCAGTGGTATATATGGTGATATATCTTATCGTCTGCAGCCGCTTATAAAGGTATATGGAATAATAACGTCTGTTGTGTTTAAGATATTGATGCTTTTAATATATATCACATTATTGATTGTTATCATTGCATTTAATCCTGTCAGGGTTGTAAGGTACACACTCCCATGTATATTTGTCATAACAGGTGGTATATATATTTTTATTGCAAATATAATTGGAAACAGATGTATGGCGGCTGTAAGTAACAGATATCTAGGAAGAACTGTGTTTATAGATACTCAGATTGCTTATAGGGTTATGGGTGTTATGTGTATACTGACAGCAGCTTCTTATGTTATTACTTTGATATATGGAATGGTTGTGAAAAACAGGAGAAAAAGAATATAGAAATATCTGAGATTAATGTTTGATAAGAGTTTATTAGAGTTTATAAGAGCTTATAAAAACTCATAAAACATTATAAAAGATGAAAAATGGAGCTGCTACATATATATGTGGCAGCTCCTGATTTTGTTTTATAATACTTGTTATATAATATTTTTTAAAGTATTATTTGTTATTCTTCTTTTCGTTCTCAAGCTTCTTCATAGCTCTTACCTTAAGTGAAAGACCAAAGAGGTTGATGAAACCATCAGCATCATGGTGGTCATAAAGGTCTCCAGTTGTGAATGATGCGATTGATTCATTGTATAATGAATATGGAGATGTTGTACCAGCTTTGATAATGTTGCCCTTGTAAAGCTTGAACTTAACTTCACCAGTTACGTATTCCTGTGTCTTTTCGACAAATGCCTGAAGTGCTTCACGAAGAGGTGTTTCCCACTTTCCTTCGTATACAACCTGAGCGAACTTGTTAGCAACATTAATCTTCTCTGCTGTTGTATCCCTGTCAAGAACTAATTCTTCAAGCTGCTGATGTGCTTCGTAAAGAATAGTTCCACCAGGTGTTTCATATACACCACGTGACTTCATACCAACAACACGGTTCTCAACGATATCAATTATACCAATGCCGTGCTTGCCGCCAAGTCTGTTAAGTTCTCTGATGATATCAGAAACCTTCATCTTCTTGCCGTTAACAGATGTAGGAACACCCTTTTCAAATGTCATTGTTACATATTCGCCTTCATCTGGAGCTTCTTCTGGTGTGCATCCAAGAACAAGAAGGTGCTTATAGTTAGGCTCATTAGCTGGATCTTCAAGCTCAAGACCTTCGTGGCTTATATGCCAGATGTTACGGTCACGGCTGTAGCTTGAGTCAGGGCTGAATGGAAGGTGAATACCGTGCTGTCTGCAATATTCGATTTCATCTTCACGAGACTGTAATGTCCATCTTGAATCTCTCCAAGGAGCGATAATCTGGATATCTGGAGCTAAAGCCTTGATTGTAAGCTCAAATCTGATCTGGTCATTACCCTTACCTGTAGCACCATGGCAGATAGCAACAGCACCTTCTTTACGGGCAATTTCAACAAGTCTTTTGGCAATGATAGGTCTTGCCATTGATGTACCAAGTAAATATTTATTTTCATAAACTGCGTGAGCCTGTACACATGGAACGATGTAGTTATCGCAGAATTCATCTGTGATGTCTTCGATATATAACTTGGCAGCTCCACAAGATAAAGCTCTTTCTTCAAGTCCGTCTAATTCCTCTTCCTGACCGCAATCTGCACATACACAGATAACATCATAGTCGAAAGTTTCCTTTAACCAAGGAATGATTGCTGTAGTATCAAGACCACCTGAATAAGCAAGAACAACTTTCTCTTTCATTATTAATGTACCTCCATATAATTAAGTAATAGGTTTAATTATGTAATAAATATTATGTAGTAAATAATGCTATTACAAAGTGTAAAACTCTGCTGATTATAATAAACTACTTATTATGAAAATGCAATAGGTAAAAATGTATATTATGCAACTTTATGCAAGAATATTGCATAAATATAAAAAATAATGAATAAACACTTTACATAGAAAAAAAAGTTGTTATAATGGAACTTGTCATTTTTATTGATGAATAATATATGTACACGAATGAATAAATAAACATTCAGATGGAGGACGTATGGTTAAGGTTGGAATTATCGGAGCTACCGGATATGCAGGTAACGAATTAGTAAGACTTCTTCTTGGACATAAGGATGTAGAGATTGTATGGCTTGGTTCACGAAGCTATATAGATCAGAAATATTCAGATGTATACAGAAATATGTTTAAACTTGTAGATGCCAGATGTATGGATGATAATATGGAACAGCTTGCAGATGAGGTTGATGTAATATTTACAGCAACACCACAGGGCTTATGTGCATCACTTGTTAACGATGAGATTTTATCAAAGGTAAAGATAATAGACCTTAGTGCAGACTTTAGATTAAAGAATGTAGATATATATGAGAAATGGTATAAGCTTGAACATAAGTCACCACAATATATTGATGAAGCAGTCTATGGTTTATGTGAGATTAACAGGGATAAAGTGAATAATAATACAAGAATTATTGCTAACCCGGGATGTTACACTACAACATCAATTCTTACATTATATCCACTTGTAAAAGAAGGAATTATTAATCCAGATACAATAATCATTGATGCTAAGAGCGGAACAAGCGGTGCAGGCAGGGGTGCAAAGGTTGCTAATCTTTTCTGTGAAGTTAATGAGAGTATGAAAGCATATGGTGTTGGTACACACAGACACACACCAGAGATAGAAGAACAGCTTGGATATGCTTGTGGAAGAGATGATTTAAAGCTTATATTTACACCACATTTAGTTCCAATGAACAGAGGAATACTTGTGACAGCATATGCTAATCTTGCAAAGGATGTAACTTATGAAGATGTTAAGGCGGCATATGATAAATATTATGATAAGGAATATTTTGTAAGAGTTCTTCCTAAGGATGTATGCCCAGAGACAAGATGGGTTGAGGGAAGTAACTTTGTAGATATAGGATTTAAGATAGAGCCAAGAACTAACAGAATTATTGCTATGGGTGCATTAGATAACCTTGTTAAGGGTGCGGCTGGTCAGGCAGTACAGAATATGAATCTTTTATTCGGTTTTGAGGAGAATGAAGGACTTAAGATTGCACCTATGTTTCCATAGAATTATATAATACAGGCGGCACTATAAATATTTTATTCATATAAGATTAATAAGACGTTATTGGTAAGTAATAATCCTGATAGATAATTATTATATAGGTAATTTAATAACAAGCGGTTATTAATCTGGACAGGAGGCAGTTATGCAGATTATAGAAGGTGGAGTTACAGCAGCCAAGGGATTTAAGGCAGCTGGTATGGCGGCAGGAATTAAGTATAAGAATGGTAAGAAAGATATGGCAATGGTTGTTTCAGACAAGCCTTGCGTGACAGCAGGGACATTTACTCTTAACAGAGTATTTGCCGCTCCTGTTAAATGGGATAAGAATATTGTATACAATGAAGCTTATGCACAGGCAATTGTAGTCAACAGTGGTGTTGCTAATGCCTGTACAGGTGTTGAGGGTGATGAAGCCTGTGCACTTGAAGCTAAGACAGCTGGAGAGACACTTGGAATTTCAGCCGATGCAGTGCTTCTTGGTTCAACAGGTGTTATTGGAATGCAGCTTCCTATGGATAGAATGTGTGCAGGAATTAAGGCACTTCCGGAACTTCTTGATTATACTAAAGAGGCTGGAACACTTGCCGCAGAGGCAATTATGACAACTGATACTGTAAGCAAGCAGGTTGCCTGCACAGTAAATATTGCTGGCAAAGAAGTAACGGTAGGCGGTATGTGCAAGGGTGCCGGTATGATTCATCCTCATATGGCTACAATGCTCTGTTTTATTACAACTGATGCAGTTATAGAGAAGAAAGCACTTCAGAAGATGACAAGTGATATTGTTGAAGATTCATTTAATATGATATCTGTTGACGGAGATACATCAACTAATGATACAGTGCTTGTTCTTGCTAATGGAGAAGCAGGCAATGATACTATTAAGGAAGGCAGCAGTGATTATGATACATTTTATGAGGCATTATCTTATGTACTTACAGAGCTTTCTAAGAAAATAGCAGGAGATGGTGAAGGCTGTACATGTCTTTTTGAAGTTCAGGTTAAGGGAGCTTCAACTAAGGAACAGGCAAGAATTCTTGCCAAATCAATAGTGACTTCTAATCTTACAAAGGCGGCAATATTTGGACACGATGCTAACTGGGGAAGAATTCTTTGTGCTATGGGTTATTCAGGCGTTGATTTCGAGCCGGAGAAGGTTGATATATTCTTTGAAAGCAACGCAGGAAAGCTTCAGATAGTTAAAGATGGTACTGCAACAGATTACAGCGAAGAAAAGGCAACTGAAATTCTTTCACAAAATCCTGTAACCGCAATAGCAGATATTAAGCAGGGTAACAGTGAAGCTACAGCGTGGGGCTGTGACCTTACATTTGATTACATAAAGATTAATGCTGATTACAGATCATAATAGTTAAGAATAAAATGGCATTGTAATATTGTCAGGAATGAGGATAATAAATGAGTACAATTAATATGGAAGAAGAGTTAAAGAAGGCACAGGTGCTTGTTGAAGCACTCCCATATATACAGAAGTTCAACAGAAAGATTATAGTTGTAAAATATGGTGGAAGTGCAATGGTTGATGAAGAACTTAAAAGAAAAGTTATTCAGGACGTAGTATTATTAAAGGTTGTTGGATTTAAGCCAATTATTGTACACGGCGGCGGCAAGGAAATCAGCAAATGGGTTGAAAAGTCTGGAATGACACCAGAATTTAAGAATGGTTTAAGAGTTACAGACGAGCCAACTATGGAAATTGCTGAGATGGTTCTTAACAAGGTTAATAAAAGCCTTGTATCGCTTATAGAGGAACTTGGCGTAAAGGCGTGTGGTATAAGTGGTAAAGATGGCGGTATGTTAAAGGTAGAGAAGAAGTATTCAAAGGGTGAAGATATAGGATATGTAGGTGAAGTCAAGGAAGTTGATACAACACTTATACATTCTCTTCTTAAGGATGATTTTCTTCCAGTAATATGCCCTATAGGATATGATGACAATTTCCACGCTTACAATATTAATGCTGATGATGCAGCTTGTGCCATTGCAAGGGCAGTTAATGCAGAGAAGCTTGCATTCTTAACAGATATTGAAGGTGTATACAAGGATTATAATGATAAATCAAGCCTTATCTCAGAACTTTCAACAACTGAGGCAAGGGAATTATTAGCAGGTGGTACAATAGGTGGTGGTATGTTACCTAAGCTTAATAACTGTATTGATGCGATTGAACACGGTGTTTCAAGAGTGCATATACTTGACGGTCGTATTCCACACTGCCTCCTTCTTGAAATATTTACTAACAAGGGTGTTGGTACAGCTATATTATCAGAAGGTGCTGAGAAATTCTTCGATACTAATATATAATAACAGGAGTAGTTATGCAGACAGAACAGATTATTAAAACAGCAGAAGAAAAGTTAATACATACATATAACAGATACCAGATTGTACTTGATAAAGGTGATGGTGTAAGATTATATGATACAGACGGAAAAGAATATCTTGATTTTGGTGCAGGTATTGCGGTATTTGCATTAGGTTATAATAACAAGGAATATAATGATGCGTTAAAGGCACAGATTGACAAGCTTATACATACTTCTAATTATTTCTATAATGAGCCAGCGGTAAATGCTGCTAAAGCACTTACAAAGGCTTCTGGAATGGACAGGGTATTCTTTACTAACAGTGGTACAGAATCAATAGAGGGTGCTATAAAGCTTGCAAAGAAATACGCTTATTTAAAGACAGGAAGAACAGATTCAGAGATTATAGCAATGCATCATTCCTTCCATGGCAGAAGTATGGGAGCATTAGCTGTAACAGGCAATAAGCATTATCAGGAAGCGTTCGGACCTATGATTCCGGGAATTAAATTTGCTAATTATAATGACCTTGAAAGTGTTAAACAGTTGGTAAATGATAAAACTTGTGCTATTATATTTGAAACAGTACAGGGTGAGGGAGGAATATATCCTGCAACTAACGAATTCATCAAGGGTGTAAGACAGCTTTGCGATGAAAAGGGTATTCTTCTTATACTTGATGAAATACAGTGTGGAATGGGAAGAACAGGTACAATGTTTGCATTCCAGCAGTATGGAGTTGAGCCTGATATTCTTACTGTTGCCAAGGCACTTGGCTGTGGTGTTCCAGTAGGTGCATTTCTTGCCAAGGAAGAAGTTGCCAAGGCACTTGTACCAGGAGATCACGGTACAACTTATGGCGGTAATCCACTTGCGTGTGCAGCAGCAACAAAAGTATTTGAATTATTTGAGAAACAGCATATATTGGATAATGTCAAGGAAGTATCAGCATATCTTGAAGAAAAGCTTGATGAACTTGTAGCAGAATATGATTTTATAATTGAGAGGAGAGGACTTGGACTTATGCAGGGACTTGAACTTTCAATCAATCCTAAAGATGTTATTGCTAATGCATTAGACAATGGACTTATACTGTTCTCAGCCGGAACTAATGTTATCAGAATGGTGCCACCTCTTGTTATAACTAAGGCGGACGTAGATGAAATGATAACAAAGTTAAAGAAATCATTTTAATAAAGGTTGGATGAATAATGAAAGTAATTAAGAAGCTTGTGTCAGTTCTTATGGCAGGTGTTCTTACTTTATCTGTGATGGCATGTTCAGGTACAGATAAGAATAAGACAGCAAGGGAACTTGATATAGAGACTCCTGTAACAGTTAATGTCTGGTATGATAATAAGGACTATGACAGCTATCTTGAAAATGTAGCGAAAGAATTTAAAGAGGCTAACAATCTGGTTACTGTCAATCCGGTATATGTTGAGTCATCAGATTTTGTTGATACAATTTACAATGAAACTGTAAGAAATGATAATGTGCCAGATGTGTATCTTATGTCATCAGAGAATTGCAATAAGGCATATCTTTTAGGTCTTATGCTTGAAAATGATTCTTACAAGGATGTATACAATGATAAAGTATATGGACAGGCTGCCCTTATAGCAAGCTCATATAATGAAAAGTTATATGGCTATCCGGTTACATTTAATATGCCGGTTATGGTGTATAACAGTAAGCTTGCAGGTGCAGTTGATACATTTGATGAGATAAAAGAATATAATGATAACTACGAAGTTACAGAAGATAATAAAAGTGTTCAGAGGATATTTAACTTTGATGCATCATCAATGTTTCTTAATTATACATTTACAGGAAGATACGTTAATATAGGCGGCAATAATGCTGAGGATTCAGGAGCATTTGCAATAGATGAGGTGCATTTTAAAAAGGCTTTAACTGAATATGTGAAGTTAAAGGACACTTATGCGATTGATAGATATAATTCATCATTGCAGTCGTGTGTATCACAGTTTGCAGAGGGAAAGCTTATATATACAATAGTTGATGCCGACAGCCTTTCAACAATTGATGCTTCAGGTGTTGAATATGGAATAATTCCAGTTCCAAAGCTTGCAGATGATTTAGAGTCAAAGGCAATGTCAGTTACTACGATGGCGATAGTAAATCCATACACATCAAATATTGCGGTATCCAAGGCAGTAGCAAGGGCAATATCATATGACTATGCAGAGGATTTGGAAAGTCTTAGCGGACATATGAGTGCAAGGGCAGACATAAGCTATAAATCAAAGACCCAGCAGAGCAATTACAATACACTGCACACAATATATGCTAACAGCATCGTAAAAGCCAAATATGTAGGCGTAGGCAACATATATACAAAATATGAGATTATGCTTCACCAGTTATGGGACGGAGTGGATTTTAACAGTGCATATAATGAGTTTTACAAAGAAATCTCCAATTATATGACACTATCAAGGCTTAATAATTAAATATGGAATAATACATTAGTGTGGATAAAAATGTAATTTACTCCAATATCAGTGAATAAAATCCTGCTATCAGTAAATACTTTATTAACAATAGAGATTGTTAAAGGAGGTTGTCTGATGGCAGGATTTATTGTTGCAATAATCTCAGGTGCGTTAATGAGCCTGCAAGGTGTACTTAATACGAATGTTACAAAAGCGAGCAGTATATGGGTGGCGGCAGGCTTCGTGCAGTTTACAGCACTTGCAACCTGCATTATAATGTGGCTGTTTAACGGAAGACCTGATATTAGTGGAATATTTCAGGTAGAGAATAAAATATCATTATTAGGCGGTGTGATAGGAGCATTCATAACCTTCACCGTAGTAAAAAGTGTATCCGACCTAGGTGTAGCCAAAGCCGAAGTCACAATAGTAGTAGCACAGGTAATAGTAGCCTATATAATAGAACTTATGGGCTTATTTGGAAGCAAAAAAGCCGACTTCTCGTGGCTCAAACTCTTAGCCCTGATAATAGCAATGGGCGGAGTATTTATGTTCTACAATACAGGGAAGAATTAGATGGAGAAGGAGATTAAGGTTGTATTGAAGTGAAAAGGTAGCTGTAGTAAGTGATGTTGGGAAAGAATTAAAGTTGTAAAACTGACGGTGAGGGGATATAATGTGCGTAAGCTACAAGCCGTGCCAGACAGAAAACTTAAAAGCTGCTGTGCTTGCACAAAGCTGCTTTTAAAATTTCTGTCTGATAGGGCGACAGCCCGACAGTCCAAGAAAGCCAGAGCTTTCTTGGACCTGCACGGCGAAACCAGTGGGAAATCAACTAAAGGCGATGTGCAAAGCACGAGCCAGCAAAAACAAATCATAAGCAGGCTAAGGAAAGCAAAGTGCCAAAGCACGAGCCAAAAGTAAAGGCAATCTGCGGCAGTACATAATAAGCCAAGGCAAAGTAGAAGCGAAGTGCGAAGCACAAGCGCAATCTATGCCACCACTGCATTTCCCACCCCACCCCAAATAAAAGAGAGGACCTCAACCAATGACCAATTTATTCAAAATAACAGGCACAGTAACCCTGAAAAAAGGCGCCGGCCGTCAATTAAAATCCGGCGGTATGTGGGTATACGACAACGAAATAGACACATTTTCCGAAACCGTAGAAGACGGAGGCCTTATCGAACTCCATGATTTCGATGATTACTTTATGGGAATAGGCTTCGTAAACCGCCGTTCCAAAATAACAGTAAGAATGTTATCAAGACACGAGGGAGAGATTAACGAAGAATTTATCAAACAGCGTGTAAAAGATGCTGTTTCCTACAGAATGGATACTGTCGATACATCTTCCTGCCGGCTTATATTCGGAGAGGCAGATTTTCTTCCGGGTATAGTAATAGACAAGTTCTCAGATGTTCTTGTAGTAGAGTCACTTGCACTTGGAATTGACAGATTTAAACAGCTTATTGTCGATGACCTGAAAGAAATACTTAAAGAATATGGCATGCCAATAAGAGGCGTATATGAAAGAAGCGATGCCAAAGTAAGACAGCTTGAAGGAATGGAAAGAGTTAAAGGCTTTATCGGTGAAGAATTCGATACCAAAGTTATGATAACTGAAAATGGTGTTAAATATTATGTAGATGTTAAGGACGGTCAGAAGACAGGCTTTTTCCTTGACCAGAAATATAACAGGAGAGCTATCGGCGGCTTATGCAAGGGTGCGAAGGTTCTTGACTGCTTTACACATACAGGTTCATTTGCACTTAATGCAGGAATATCGGGAGCTTCAAGCGTATTAGGAGTAGATGCATCTGAACTTGCTGTTAATCAGGCGACAGAAAATGCCAAGCTTAACGGACTTGAGGATATTGTCCGATTCAAATGTGCAGATGTGTTTGACCTGCTTCCACAGCTTGAAAAGAGTGGCGAGAAGTTTGATGTTGTGATTCTTGACCCGCCAGCATTTACCAAGTCAAGAAATTCCATTAAAAATGCAGTTAAGGGATACAGAGAGATTAATCTTAGGGGGATGAAGCTTGTCAAAGACGGCGGATACCTTGCAACCTGCTCTTGTTCACATTTTATGGATCCGGAATTGTTCACTAAGACAATTGGCGAAGCGGCAAGAAATGTACATAAAAGACTAAGACAGATAGAATACAGGACCCAGTCACCTGACCACCCAATTCTGTGGTCAGCCGATGAGTCCTTATACCTTAAATTCTATATTTTTCAGGTTGTTGACGAAAAGTAAGGCTTCTTTCGTAAAGGGCATCTTTTATTTCGTAAGGAACAAAAAGATGTCCAAGACCTGTTCCTAATTGTATGTTAGGCTTGTTAGCACCATGGTAATCAGAGCCGCCGGATAAGAGAAGATTATGTTCTTTGGCGATTTTGCGGATTTCCCTTTCATCGGCAGGTTTATAGGTTGAATAAATTGCTTCAATTCCATCAATTGAGGCACAGCATACGTGGTTAATAAGCTCATTCATCTGGGCTTTGCCAAGGTGGTAAAGAATTGGGTGTGCAAGCACAGCAACGCCGCCAGCCTGATGAATAATGCTTACAGCCTCAGAAGGGTCAACCTTATGCCTGTTCACAAAGCAGGGCTTTCCGGGACTTAAGTATCTGTCAAAGGCTTCGTTGCGGTCGCCTGTGTAATGATTCTTAACAAGATAATCAGCAAAATGTGCTCTTGTTATAACAGCATCAGGGTATAATTTTAACATTTGTTCATATGTAATATTAATACCGATTGAACAGAAGCGTTCACATATTGCAATATTACGGTTGATGCGTGACTCGCGCTGTGTTTTAAGATAATCATTGATGGCATTGTTAGTGTAATCAATAAAAAGTCCTACGATATGGACTTCGGTATTATTAAAATTAGTGCTTAATTCAACACCGGGTATTAATTCCACCTCTGAATTACCAGCGGCTTTAAGGGCATCTGGTATTCCGTCAAGAGTATCGTGGTCGGTAAGGGCGATGGCACTAAGATTTTTAGAAGAAGCAATTGCTATAAGCTCTGAGGGAGTATTAGTTCCGTCAGAATATGTTGAGTGTACGTGCAAATCTACCTGTTTCATATTATAACCTCATTTCTGCGCACGATTTCTAAGCAGATAATAGAATTGTATTAAGTACGCAAGTAGATTATAACACTTTAAAAAAGTACGCAAAATCCTTAATCTTAATAAAATAATAAATTAACGAAAAAGTTTAATTTTATATAAAAGCAACAGGAGGAGTGATTATGCAAAGAGAATTAGTTATTGGTGGTTTTTACAGACATTTTAAGAATAAGCTGTATCAGGTAAGAGGCGTTGCGATACACTCAGAGACTAAGGAGAAAATGGTTGTGTATCAGGGGCTATACGGCTCATATGAGTTATATGTAAGACCATATGATATGTTTTTGAGCGAAGTTGACCATAATAAATATCCTGATGTAGAGCAGAAATACAGATTTGAACTTATAGATATTAATACAGGAAAAGCACTTGAGAAATCCGATGATACATCTGCTTATAATAAATCGATAGACAATGTTAATATGGTTTCAGCGGATAATACATATACAGTAGATAAGTCTGCCTGCGACATAGCAGGAAATAGATATACAGAGAATAAATCTATTGATTATAAGACAGAAAATGTCTCATCTGATAATGGGAATATTGCTGACATCTACAATTCAGATGAGAATACTGTACAGGACAGCAAGCTGATAAGATTTCTTGATGCATATGATTATAAAGAGAAGCTTGATATATTAACTTCTATGAGAAGTGAATTAAATGACGGGCTTATTGATATTATGGCGGAGTCCATTGAAGTTGCTGTGCCAGAGGGCGACATTACTGATAGATATAATTCACTTAGAAAATGTCTTCTTGCACATACCAAATATGAAGGATTAAGACTGCGTCAGTAGTGATAATTGTCAGAAAATTAACATAATATATGCGATAAAATGGATAATATTACAGAATTATGTGAATTCACATAAAATGTGTATAAGTATGTTGATATTGTGGAAAAGTATGTGACTAATTACGATATTGATTGCATATGTTGTTAATAAATGTTATATTCTATAAGGTATGCACAGGAGAACTATACAATAAGAGATTGTGTGTGGAAAAGAGGATTAATAATGAATATAGTTGTATTAGCAGGTGGTACAAGCACTGAAAGAGATATATCAATTCTTACAAGTACCAAAGTGTGTGAGTCTTTAAGAAGAAATGGATACAATGCTAACATTGTGGATGTTTTTTTCGGTATAGATAGTGAAAATGTTGATAACTTTTTTAATAATGACAATGATTTGGAAAAGCTTTGCAAATATTTAAAGAACCAGACTCCTGATGTTGAGAAGGAACTTGAAGCAAGAAAAGCTTTGGGAAAAGGTTTCTTTGGAGATAATGTTCTTGAACTCTGCCAGAAAGCAGACATAGTATTTATGGGGCTTCACGGAAGCAATGGTGAGGACGGAAAGATACAGGCAGCATTTGAACTTATGGGAATTAAGTACACAGGAACTGATTATATAAGCAGTGCCATATCAATGAGCAAGGAGCTTACTAAAAAGGTTCTTGTTCCAGAGGGTATTCCAATGCCTAAGGGCATAGCACTCCACAAGGGACATAAGGTAGAATATGTTCCATTTCCTTGTGTGGTTAAGCCTTGTTGTGGTGGTTCAAGTGTAGGAGTATCTATTGTTAATAGCGAAGAAGAATTCAAGAGAGCCTTAACAGATGCATTCTCATATGAAGATAATATACTTGTAGAAGAATTCATTAAGGGAAGAGAATTCTCTGTAGGTGTACTTAATGGAAAGGCACTTCCAGTTATAGAGATAGAACCGCTTGACGGATTTTATGATTATAAGAATAAATATAAGGCAGGAGCAACTAAGGAGACTTGTCCAGCTAATCTTCCTAAGGAAATATCAGAGAAAATGCAAAGATGGGCAGAGAAAGCCTGTGAGACAGCTGGAGTTACTACATATGCAAGAGTAGATGAACTTCTTAATGAAGACGGAGATATATACTGCCTTGAAATTAATACACTTCCGGGAATGACAGGAACAAGCTTACTTCCACAGGAAGCTGTGGCTGTAGGAATGTCATATGATGAACTTACTAAGAAGATTATAGAAATATCTTTAGAAAAGTATAATTAATATTGAATGGAGATTATTATTTATGCGTGGAATGACATTAAGAGCTATAGCAGAAGCCTGCAATGGCGTATATTATGGCAGTGAAGATAACCTTGATAAAGAAGTGACAGACATAACAACTGACAGCCGTAAAGTGCAGAATGGCGGATTGTTTGTTGCCATATGTGGCGAGAGAACTGACGGACACCAATACATAGACAACTGCTTTAATGATGGAGCGTTGTGTGTTATATCAGAAAAAGAACTTGAAGGACAGACTAATTCTTATATAAAGGTTAAATCAAGTCTTCAGGCGTTAAAGGATATGGCACTTTTATACCGTAATAATCTTGATATCAAGGTTGTAGGTATAACAGGAAGTGTAGGTAAAACAAGCACTAAAGAAACAATCAGTTATGTGCTTAACAAGAAGTATAAAGTGTTAAAGACAGAAGGTAATTTCAATAATGAAATAGGACTTCCTCTTACAGTATTCCGCTTAAGAGATGATGATGAAGTTGCTGTTCTTGAAATGGGAATAAGTGATTTCGGAGAAATGGACAGATTATCAAAAATTGCCCAGCCAGATATAAGCGTAATAACTAATATAGGTCTGTGTCATCTTGAAAATCTTAAGACAAGAGATGGAATATTAAAGGCCAAGACAGAGATTTTCAATAATATGAAGCCTGACGGAATAGCGATACTTAACGGCGATGATGATAAGCTTATCACTGTAGATGAGGTTAATGGAAAGAAGCCTGAAAGATTTGGAATTAACTATAAAGACGGTGTGTATGCCAAGGATATAGAAAATCTTGGGCTTAGAGGAACTAAATTTGTAATATCAGGTCTTAATTGTGTAGATGGCTGTAAGGATTTTGAGGTTACTGTGCCGGTTCCTGGACATCATATGATATACAATGCACTTGCAGCAGCCTGTGTTGGTGCGGCATTAGAGCTTACTTCTGCACAGATAGCAGACGGAATAACTGATTTAAAGACTATTTCAGGCAGAAATAACATTATCAAAACAAGTAAATATACATTAATAGATGACTGTTATAATGCTAATCCTGTATCTATGAAGGCTTCTGTTGATGTGCTTGATATGGCTATTGGCAGAAAAGTATGTATACTTGGTAATATGTATGAGCTTGGAGAAAATGAGAAAAATCTCCACTATGATGTTGGACAGTATATAGGTACTAAGAATATAGATGTTCTTATTACTATTGGTGATCTGGCAAGACATATCGCTATGGGAACAGACGATTATATGGAAACACATTTTGGTTCATATGATTGTGAGATACACAGCTTTGATGATATGGAAGAATTCAATATGGCATATTCGTCAATCCTTAAGGATAATGATAATATATTGATAAAGGCATCGCACGCAATGAAATTTGCTGATATTGTGGAGCTTTTAAGCAAGGATAATTAGATTAAGATTAAGCGTTTTGCAAATGCTTAAATATATACAGAAAGAAGAAAGGAGGCGTCTATGAAAAAGACTAAGAGTTTAATAATAAGTGCTATGATTATGGTATTCGCTTTGGCATTTACAGCTTGCGGAAGTAAGTCATCAAGTGTAGAGGGAAGCTGGAGTGGTAATGATAACGGATATGATGTTGTATTTAATTTCGAGGCAGATGGTCAGGGAACTATGCAGTTAAGCGGAATTCAGCTTAATATTACATATTCCGTTGATGGTGACAAAATAACTATCAACAAGTCAGTTCTTGGTGGAACACAGACAGACGAGTATACATTTAAGATTTCTAACAAGTCAAAGACACTTACATTATCTAACGATTCAGGTGAAATTGAACTTAAAAAGGGTGAATAACCAGATGCTAATAATCTAAAGAATGATTTATTATCCCTTCGGGCAGATATTGCCTGAAGGGATTTTTAATGTAATATGAAAATCTGATAAAGATCCCTGTTACAAAAAAGTATTATGTAATGATAACGTGTAATCGCTCTAATATGTAGTTTACAATATGTAGTTTGCTGCAAGTGAATGTGCTATATATAAATAAAATGAAAGTTATATAAAATAAAAATATTTTTAAAATAATACTTTACAAATATATAATATAGTGATATAGTATCAATATGAAAAACGCGTTTTTAATATAATCTTAACTTACATCAGGAAGTACATAAGATTTCTAGATAACACATATAAGTGTTATTCATTACCTGTCATATACAGGAGTTTCCCGTTAATTTAAAGTTTAATTGATTATAGAATATCAGGATTTAGGATTATTATAATCTGATATATTATAATCAATAGATATATTTATAGGAGGATATATATTTGCACGATATAATAGAACATTATGGAAAAGTTGTTGTTGCACTTGCTGGTGTGCTTGCAGCCTTACTTTTAACAGCGGCGGTTGTGACAATAGTAAGTGGAAAGACAACAGGAGCGATAGAAGATATTGAGTATGAGTCACAGATATATGAAGCTATGAAATAATTAAGAAGGTGTGCAGTAAATGGGGTGGAATATGGATAAAGAAGATTTAAAAGACATTATTGAAAAGAATAAAGATGAATTATTCAGTGAGATAGCACAGGAAATAAATAATGATAATGTGACGGATATAGAATGGGATGGTTATAATCTTTGGATAACTGAGCTTGGCATTGGAAGTTATATTTCAGGCAAGGAATTAAGTGACAGATATGTGGAAAATGTATCAATAAAGCTTGCCAATATAATGGGTGTTTCATTTAACAGAAGCAGACCTATTCTTGAGGCCAATACAGAGAAGCTTAGAATTTCTATATGGCACGAATCAAGGTGTCACAAGAAAAGTATGTCTATAAGAAAGATACCAGAATATCTGAGATTTTCGCATAAGGATTTAGTTGAGTCAGATTATGCCCCTGAAAGCATTATTAATCTTTTGGAGAATAGTGTTACTGCACACCTTAGCATAGTTGTGGGAGGACAGCCACACGCAGGAAAGACAGAGCTTGTAAAGTATCTGTCAACGAAAATTCCGCATAATGAGAAGGCAGGAGTATATGAGGATAATCAGGAGATACATTATAGAAAGATTAATCCTAATAAAAAATGTGTTGAATTTTTTGTGGATGACAAGGTTACATACCAGGATATCATAAAGGCTGGGTTAAGACATAATATAGATTGGATTTTGCTGTCAGAGTCAAGAGGACCAGAAGTTGCACATCTGCTTAACAGTTTGTCTACAGGTTCATATTGTATGACAACTATGCATCTGGATGAGGTAAGGGATATGCCTGACAGAATGTACAATATGCTTGGCAACAGCAGTGTCAATGAAAGATTTATCAATAGTGTATACAAATATATAGATCTTGTTGTGCTTGTGGAATGTGACAAGCACGAGAAAAGGAGGATTAAGCAGATAGGTTTTCTTTCAAGGTGCAATTCTGTTAATCACTGCTGTGTAATATACGAAGACGGCACATTTACAGACGAAACTGTCCCGGAAGATATTCTTGATAAATTTAAAAGGAGAGGCATAAAGAACATATATGAAAAGGTTAATTAGATATTTTTCGGTACGTTCAGTAATTAAAGATATATCAGCATATGGATATGATTTCTCAATGAAGAAATATATTTTAGCAATAACAACAGGATTTCTTGTGATATTCGGAATAAGTATGATATATGGCCTTAAGCCTGTATGTGTAATAATTACTGGTCTTGTGTCCATAAGCGTTATTCCGGGTATTATAAGAAAAAGGTACTACAATAATAACAGGCTTAAAAAGTTTATGGACGTTGATATATATCTCCATCAGATGGCGTATTCATTTATGAGAAATCCTAAGATATACACAGCTTTAGAAGATACAGGCAAGATAGCAGGCGGCACTCTTGGCAGGGTGATAGAGCAGGCTATGGACGAGCTTGAATATGGTATGGGAGAAGATGTATATGCTAATGCACTTTATATCATAGAGAAAGAGTATAATTGCAGCCGTATAAGGACACTTCATAAGTTTATTATTGGAATTGAAAAGAGAGGTGGAAGGTATAAGAATGCACTTAGAGTGCTTCTTGATGACTCTGACAGGTGGATTAAAGGAATATACAGGCAGGAGCTTGAAATCAAGAATGTAAAAAGGGATACAACCATAGGAGTTATTATAAGCATAGTGCTTTCAGGTCTTACAATATTTATGAGTGCCATGCTTAACCGATATAAAAGCGGACAGGGAAACATAGTTGATGACTGGCTGTATCAGGGGACAGCAGTGATATTCCTTGTGTTATGTATATTATTCTATGCTTTCACGAATAAACATTACGGATATGAAATTCTTAATGATAAAGATATTGATACTAACAGCAGGAAATATTATAAGCTTGTGTTTAAAACCAATGTATGGAATATAATTGAGAAGATAATTCCAGTTATAACAGTGCTTGGAATATTGGCAGGCCTGGCGTTTATTAATGGTTTTTATTTTATATTTGTATATCTTGTTATGGCAATGGCTGTAATGGTTATTTATCCGTTGATTAATAAAAAGTCTGCAATGAAAAAGCTTACTAACAATTTAAGACAGGCATTTTCTGACTGGTTAAGAAATGTTGCACTTAATCTTGAGAATATGCCATTGATTGCGGCAATTGAAGATACTTACGATGAAAGTCCGTATATAATTAAGAATTCACTTGATACTTTTATAAGGGACATAGAGGCAGACCCATCAGATATTAAGCCATATTATGAATTTCTGTCGGAGTATGGACAGACAGATATAATGTCGACAGTAAGAACATTATATTCAGTATCGGAATTGCCAGACAATCAGGTAGATGAAACTATTAATTCTTTAATACAGAGAAATAACGAGCTTATAAACAAGCAGTCAGAGATTGCTTATAAGGACAGGATAAGTTTATTTAAATTTATGGAATACATACCTGTATTTCTTATGGCATTGAAAATGTCTGTTGATATGATGCTTGTTATAACACTGTATTTGTAATGTGTAATATTAATATTGTTAAAGATTGTGTCTGTCTATACGTTAATAAGGTGGAAGAGAATATCATTAGTGACGAGTAGGTAAAGATTTGCTGCTGGTAATATTAAAGGTGGAGAAAGGCTTGGCATGGACTTTATATTAGAAAAATTAGGTGAGACGTGCATTGCTATAGTATTTATATTATCAATGATAAATATGTACGCAATGCTTGCTGATAAAATGCTTGGTGGTTGATATAGATATTTAATATAAATCAATAGTTTAATTGAAATACAATCTAAGAAATGAAAGGGGATAGTATAATGGAATATTTATTGGAAGAATATGGTGATGTGATTATATGTATTACAGGACTTGCAATAGCATTTACATTCTTAGGGATATGTATGAACAAATGCACTGTATTAGAGGGTACACAGCTTGCAAAGCTGTTCTACAGGTAGGTGCATAATGAAGATAATAGTAGAAGCTTCGGCATATCTTGTAATACTTTCTTTTATATGTCTGATATCGCTCGATTTTATTGCTGTTAATAAAAGTGTAAGCAAAGGCAGTGAGTTACAGCAGTATATAAAAGATGTAATCCAGATAAATGGCATAAGTTATGAACACAGGGATATTGATTATGATACTAATAAAAAGGTATGCGAGATAGCTGCACAATATGGGGCAGATGTAAGTTATGAATATTTCGATGCAGCCGCAGATTATGATTATTACCGCCTGAATATTAAATATCCTGTAAAGTCGAGATTGTTCGGACTTAATAAGCTGTGTGATTATAAGGCACTTGTAAGGGTTGAGATGGCGGTGTAGTACGTCCCAGCACAATAAGGATAAATCTGGATTTGCTCTACGAAATAAAGATGATGGGGATTGAATAAATACAAATATGGATTTGCCACGTTAAATTGAGATGTCGGCGCAATGTAATATAGATAAGGAGTGATATGAGATTAATAATAAGTAGTTCTGGAATGATGGTTATTATTATTCTGATTGTGATTATACATAATTCGATTATCAGTGATAATTACTGTAATATGGAGATGAACAGCAGTATTAATGGGGCATTTGATTATGCTTTGGATAAAGTGTCAGATGGTTACATAACGGGTGAATATGATGATATTCCAGATGATGTATTTACAACACAGCTTATGAGAAGTTTCTGTAAGTCATTTAATGAGACTGTCAGTTCAGATGCAGAGTATACAGTTACGCTGTTATATGCGGACAGGACGGCAATGCTGTATGACATAGCAATTGAAGCAGAATACAGTTATGGATATAAGGGAAGAAAGAATAAATGTATATGCCAGAGGGCTGTAAAGTTAAATTGACAATATATATATATTCATTTATAATTCCACAATATGATTTCAATTGATTAATATATTAGGTCAATTGTGGAAAGGAGAGACCACATTAAAAGTGGCTGTTATATAATGGAAATTCAGATATTACATTGGTTTGAAACATTACATAACCCAATAACTAATCCAATATTTTATGTGATTACTACATTGGGGAATGCAGGCTGGTTCTGGATAGTATTAGCTGTGCTTATGCTTACAGTTCTTCCTAAGAAATATAAAAAAGCAGGGCTTACAATGGCAATAGCACTTATATTGTCGCTTATATTCTGTAATGGAATAATGAAGCATCTATGGGCAAGACCAAGAGCATTCTGGGTAGTTGGACAGAATTTTGTTGTTGGCAATGAATTCGAGAATTTATATGGAATATTTAATTCTATTCACGATTATTCGTTCCCATCAGGACATTCGTCAGCTTCGTTTGCTGCGGCAGTGTCAATATTTATGTGGAGAAAGAAGGAAGGAAGTGCGGCACTGGTACTTGCGGCACTTATAGCATTTTCTAGACTGTACTTTACAGTACATTATCCAACAGATGTGCTTGTCGGTACAATCACAGGTGCATTATATGGTGTAGCGGCTTATTTTATTGTTAAGGCACTTATGAATAAAGTCCCAAAGCTTAATGCTATATTTAATAAGCAGTAATAATGAAATAGTAATGATAATATAAATTGTAATTATGTTAAAAATAAAGGCTGTCCGATTATGATATGGCTAATCTTTACAGAACATTTTGTGTCAGGTAAAGAGGCATATCAATATTGGACAGCCTTTTGTGATAGTGCTTGTATTTTTTATGTATTTTTGTGAAAGCTATATTGACATTTGATTAAGATGTGCTAATATAAAATCACTTTTGTAAAATATATTTATAAAAGATATTTACAGAAGTGATTTTAAAATAGATAACAATTATTAAGTGGCAATATCATTGTCATAGAAATGAGGTTAAGGATGAACGAAGAAATGTGTGTTGAAAAGATGCCAATTACAGATGAATATCTTGAAAAGATGGACGCATATTGGAGAGCTGCCAATTACTTAGCAGCTGCCCAGCTTTATCTTTTAGATAATCCTCTCTTAAGAGAGCCTTTAAAGAAGGAACATATTAAGAAGAAAATCGTAGGTCACTGGGGTACAGTTCCGGGTCAGAATTTCGTTTACTGTCATATGAACAGAGCTATTAAGAAGTATGATCTTGATATGGTGCTTATATCTGGTCCTGGTCACGGCGGCAATTTCTTTGTAGCTAACTCATACCTTGAGGGAACATACAGCGAAGTATATCCGAATGTAAGTCAGGATATGAACGGATTAAAGAAGCTTTGCAAACAGTTCTCGTTCCCAGGAGGAATATCAAGCCACGTTGCGCCTGAGACACCAGGTTCAATTAATGAGGGTGGTGAGCTTGGTTATTCGATAGCACATGCATTTGGTTCGGTATTTGACAATCCGGATCTTATAACAACTTGTATTGTTGGTGATGGTGAAGCTGAGACAGGACCACTTGCTACAGCATGGCATTCTAATAAGTTCCTCAATCCTGTGACAGACGGAGCAGTGCTTCCAATATTACACCTTAATGGATATAAGATAAGCAACCCTACAATATTCTCACGTATATCACACGATGAGATAGAAAGTTTCTTCCACGGATGTGGCTGGAAACCATATTTTGTTGAGGGCAATGATCCAATGACAATGCATAGAAAGATGGCAGAGACATTAGATACTGTTATTGAGGAGATTAAGGAAATACAGAGAGAAGCAAGAGAAGAAGGTAAGACAGAAAGACCATTCTGGCCTATGATTGTACTTAGAACACCAAAGGGCTGGACAGGACCAAAGGTTGTTGATGGCAAGGAAATTGAGGGAACTTTCAGGGCACATCAGGTTCCAATTATGATGGATAGACCAGAACATTTACAGCAGCTTAATGATTGGCTTGAAAGCTATAAGCCAGAAGAATTGTTTGATGAAAATGGCAGATTAATTCCAGAGTTAAGAGCACTTGCACCAAAAGGAGATCACAGAATAAGTGCCAATCCTCACGCTAATGGTGGTAAGCTTTTAAGAGATTTAAGACTTCCAGATTTCAGGGATTACGGCGTTGACGTACCTTTCCCAGGAGCAAAAGATGGTCAGGATATGATTGAACTTGGAGGTTTTGTAAGAGATATATTTAAGTTAAATGAAGAAACTAAGAACTTCCGTATCTTTGGACCAGATGAAACAATGTCTAACAGATTAGGCAAAGTATTTGAGGAGACTAACAGGGATTGGAATAATGTTCTTAAGGATAATGATGAATTCCTTGCCAAGGACGGACGTGTAATGGATTCAATGCTTTCAGAGCATATGTGTGAAGGCTGGTTAGAAGGATATCTTCTTACAGGACGTCATGGCTTCTTTGCAAGCTATGAAGCATTTATCAGAATAGTAGACTCTATGGCGGCACAGCACGCTAAATGGTTAAAGGTATGTTCACAGCTTCCTTGGAGACAGTCAATTGCTTCACTTAACCTTATTCTTTCATCAAATGTATGGCAGCAGGATCATAACGGATTTACACATCAGGATCCAGGCTTCCTTGACCATATAGCTAATAAGAAGGCGGATGTGGTAAGAATGTATCTTCCACCAGATACTAACTGCTTGCTTTCTTGCTTTGACCATTGCATAAGAAGCCGTGATTATGTCAATGTGCTTGTTACATCTAAGCACCCAAGACCACAGTGGCTTACTATGGAACAGGCTGTTAAGCACTGTACACAGGGTGTTGGCATATGGGAATGGGCAAGTAATGACCAGGGAGAAGAACCAGATGTAGTAATTGCTGGCTGTGGTGAGACACCTACACTTGAAGCACTTGCGGCTGTTACAATATTAAGAGATAATATGCCTGATTTAAAGATTAGATTTATAAATGTAGTCGATTTATTCAAGTTACAGTCTAATACACAGCACCCTCACGGTCTGTCAGATACAGATTATGACGCTTTATTTACAAAGGATAAGCCGATTATATTTGCATTCCACGGCTATCCAACACTTATACACGAGCTTACATATTACAGACATAACAGAAATCTTCAGGTATTCGGTTATCAGGAGGAGGGTACGATTACAACTCCATTTGATATGAGAGTGCAGAACGAGATTGACCGTTATCATCTTGTACAGGCTGTTATCAATGCACTTCCACAGCTTGGCAACAAGGGTTCATATCTTCTCCAGAAGATGAGAGATACTTTAGTTGCGCATAAGCAGTATATAAGTGAGTATGGTATGGACCTTCCAGAGGTACAGGAATGGAAGTGGCATACACCAGATAATAAATAATTGTTATAAAACTAGTTAGTGAATAATTGAGTGATTTATATAAAATATTTTATAAAAGCTGCTTAATGTATTGCAAAATATACAAAAAAATAATATTATATAAATAACTTTTTGAAATGTATTTATTAAAAGTAAGGGGATACGTCATATAGCAGGATGTGTCCCCATACTTGTAGTAACGGGTGTTACAGAAATGGAGGATTTTACAATGAATAACAAACCATCTATTAAAATCGGAATTGTGGCAGTGAGCAGGGACTGTTTCCCAGAGAGCCTGTCAGTGAACAGAAGAAAAGCTTTAGTTGAGGCTTACAAGAACAAATATAATGCAGATGAAATATATGAATGTCCAATATGTATAGTCGAAAGCGAGATACATATGCAGCAGGCATTAGAAGATGTCAAGAAAGCTGGCTGTAATGCTTTATGTGTATATCTTGGTAATTTTGGACCAGAAATTGCAGAAACTATGCTTGCTAAATATTTTGACGGACCTAAGATGTTCGTTGCGGCAGCAGAAGAAACATCAGCTAATGGAGGCCTTGTAGGTAACAGAGGAGATGCTTATTGTGGTATGCTTAATGCAAGCTACAACCTGAAATTAAGAGGAGTTAAGGCATATATTCCGGAATATCCAGTAGGAACAGCAAGTGAATGTGCAGATATGATTCACGAATTCATACCGGTTGCAAAGGCTGTATATGCGTTAAATAATCTTAAGATTATAAGCTTTGGACCAAGACCTAATAATTTCCTCGCCTGCAATGCACCAATTAACCAGTTATACAATCTTGGCGTTGAGATAGAAGAGAATTCAGAGCTTGACCTTTTTGAAAGCTATAATAATCACGCAGGAGATGAGAGAATTCCAGCGGTTGTAAAGAGTATGGAGAAGGAATTAGGAGAAGGTAATAAGAAACCTGAGATACTTTCTAAGCTTGCACAGTATGAGCTTACACTTCTTGACTGGGTAGAAGCACATAAGGGTTCAAGAAAATATGTTGCAATCGCAGGAAAATGCTGGCCAGCATTTCAGACACAATTTGGCTTTGTTCCTTGCTATGTTAATTCACGTCTTACAGCTATGGGAATACCTGTATCCTGTGAGGTTGATATATACGGAGCTTTAAGTGAATTCATAGGAACAGTTGTAAGCGATGATGTTGTTACACTTCTTGATATTAATAATACGGTTCCATCAGATATATACGAAGAAGATATTAAGGGCAGATTCAATTATACAATTAAGGATACATTTATGGGCTTCCATTGTGGCAATACAGCAGCGTGCAAGCTTTCATTCTGTGAGATGAAGAACCAGATGATTATGGCACGTTCACTTCCAGAAGAAGTTACTAACGGAACACTTGAGGGAGATATTGTACCTGGTGATATTACATTTTTCAGGTTACAGAGTACTTCAGACAGCCAGTTAAGGGCGTATGTTGCACAGGGTGAAGTTCTTCCTGTAAGAACACGTTCATTTGGTGCTATAGGAATATTTGCAATTAATGAAATGGGAAGATTTTACAGACACGTGCTTGTTGAGAAGAATTATCCTCATCATGGGGCAGTAGCATTTGGACATTATGGAAAGGCTTTGTTTGATGTGTTTAAGTATCTTGGCGTTGAGGACATATCATATAACCAGCCGGCAGGCGTGCTTTATAAGTCAGAAAATCCTTTTGCATAGTTAAGATTATAACGTAAATAGATAATAGTTTATAGAAATGGGGTGCGGTATGTATTATATAGGTGTTGACCTTGGAACATCTTCGGTTAAGCTGATATTGATGGAACCAACAGGTGATATTGTAAATACAGTATCTAAGACTTATCCTATAAGCTTTCCAAAGCCAGGCTGGTCAGAGCAAAATCCGACAGACTGGTATGATAAGACCTGTGAAGGAATCAAAGAGCTTATAAAGGATATAGATAAGGACAAGGTTGCAGGAATAAGCTTCGGAGGTCAGATGCACGGTCTTGTTATTCTTGATGAGAATGATAATGTAATAAGACCGGCAATTCTTTGGAATGATGGAAGAACAACTAAGGAATGTGATTATCTTAATAATGAGATTGGAAAGGATAAGCTTACAGAATATACAGCGAATATAGCATTTGCTGGCTTTACGGCTCCTAAGCTTCTCTGGGTTAAGAATAATGAGCCTGACAATTTCAAAAAGATTGCTAAGATAATGCTTCCTAAAGATTATATAGCCTACAGGCTTACAGGAGTACATTGCACAGATGTATCGGATGCGTCAGGTATGCTTTTATTAGATGTTAAAAAGCGTGACTGGTCAGAAGAGATGATTAACATATGCAAAATTTCAAGAAAACAGCTTCCGGCTTTGTATGAAAGCTACGAAAAGGTTGGCTGTATTACTAAAGAAGCTGCTATGGAGCTTGGACTTCCAGACAATGTATGTGTAGCTGCTGGAGCAGGTGATAATGCTGCTGCGGCAGTAGGTACTGGAACTGTTGGGGACGGAATGTGCAATATTTCTCTTGGAACAAGCGGAACAATATTTATATCAAGCAGTAACTTTAGCGTTGATAATAATAATGCACTTCATTCCTTTGACCACGCGGACGGCTATTATCATCTTATGGGCTGTATGTTAAGTGCAGCTTCCTGCAATGGCTGGTGGATGGATAATATTTTAAAGGATACAGATTACAAAGAAGCACAGTCACATATAACTAAAGATATGCTTGGCAATAATCATATATATTTTCTTCCATATCTTATGGGAGAGCGTTCACCACATAATGACCCGCTTGCAAGAGCAACATTTACAGGAATGACTATGGACAGCACAAGGACAGATATGACACAGGCGGTGCTTGAGGGTGTTGCATTTGCGATAAGGGACTCTTTTGAGATTGCCAGGTCGCTTGGAATTAACATCACAGAAACCAAGATGTGCGGTGGTGGTGCTAAGAGTGAGCTTTGGTGTACAATTATGGCTAATGTGCTGGGAATTAATGTACATCTGTTAAAGTCAGAAGAGGGTCCGTCTATGGGAGCTGCTATGCTTGCTATGGTGGCGGCTGGTGAATATGAAAATGTTAAGAAGGCGGCAGACAGCATTGTTGGAATATGTAGGACAATCGAGCCGGAAAAAGACATTGCAGACAGGTATAATTCACGTTATAATACATTTAAAGACATATATCCTGCATTAAAAGGGGTATTTGAGAAAATGTAATTGATGTATCTGGCATAATAATAACAGATAGTGTATATGCAGAATGGAGGTTTTATGAAATTTTTTATTGATACGGCAAATGTTGATGATATCAGAAAAGCTAATGATATGGGTGTAATCTGCGGAGTTACAACTAATCCATCATTAATTGCCAAAGAAGGCAGAGATTTTAATGAAGTAATTAAAGAGATTACAAGTATTGTTGATGGACCTATAAGTGGTGAAGTTAAGGCAACTACAGTAGATGCGGAAGGAATGATTAAAGAGGGCCGTGAGATTGCTGCGATTCATCCTAATATGGTAGTTAAGATTCCTATGACAGTAGAAGGCCTTAAGGCAGTTAAGGTGCTTTCAGCAGAAGGAATAAAGTGTAATGTAACACTTATCTTTTCAGCTAATCAGGCACTTTTAGCAGCAAGAGCAGGTGCAGCATATGTATCCCCATTCCTTGGAAGACTTGATGATATATCACAGCCGGGTATCCAGCTTATTGAAGATATTGTTGGTATATTTTCTAATTATGATATCCAGACAGAGATTATATGTGCAAGTGTAAGAAATCCTATACATATAACAGACTGTGCACTTGCAGGAGCTGACATAGCAACTGTTCCTTATAAGGTTATTGAGCAGATGGTTCATCACCCATTAACAGATGCAGGTATTGAGAAGTTCCAGAAAGATTATAAGGCAGTATTTGGAGAATAAATGATTTCATCACAGAAAATAACAACGTCAGAGGTTAGAAAGTATAATAAGAACAGAATATTTAAGCTTATATATAACAGCAGTGCAATATCAAGGCAGGAGATTGCGGATACACTTGGATTGTCACTTCCGACAATCAACCAGAATATCAAGCTTTTAAAAGATTCAGGGCTTATAGTTATGGAGGGTAGTTTTGACTCAACAGGAGGAAGAAAAGCCCAGATGATTATGGTAAATGCTGATGCAAGATTCGCAATAAGCGTTAACGTCCGTGCTAATGAATTAAAGGTGGCACTTATAGATCTTAATGGAGAGATAAGAAGCCAGAAAAGTGTTGATATTGAATTCAGTCCGGAAAGTGATTATGGAGTTAAGGTATCAGAGCTTGTCGATGATATAATAGAGGAGAATAATATTAATACTGATAATATACTTGGCATAGGAATAACTATGCCGGGTATATTCAATAGTGATAATACAATGATAATTTCATCTCCACCACTTAACACAAGAGACTATAAGACTGATAACATTACGAGTCGTCTTAAGTATGATTATACTGTACAGAACGATGCAAGAGCCAGTGCATTTGCTGATTACTGGTATTCCCATAAGAATGAAAATGCTCATATGGACGAGTCCTATCACGACAAATTCTATCTTATGATTAATGATGGAGTTGGTGGTGCGTGTGTAAGCAATGATAAGATTGTGCAGGGAGAGCATAACAGATATGGTGAATTTGGACATATGACTTTATATCCTGACGGAAGAAAATGTATGTGCGGAAAGAAGGGCTGTGTTGAAAGTTATCTTTCAGCAAGAAATCTTTCATCAGACCTTGGCATACAGATAGATGAATTCTTTAAGAAAGCATCTGAGGGTGATGCACAATGCGTCAAAGTTCTTGATGAATATCTTGATAATCTTACAACAGGAATTAATAATCTGTATGTTATATTTGACAGGGATATAGTAATTGGTGGATTTGTTTCAAGATATCTGTTAGAATATGAAGAGAATATAAGACAAAGACTTACTGATAAATATTCTTTTGATACAGATGGAAGATATTTTTCAATTTCAAGTTGTACATCAGAGAGAACGGATACAGGAGCGGCAATAATGTTTTTGTCTGAATTCATTAATAGTATTTAACAAGAGGGACAGAGGCGAGATGGATAAGAGCGGATTGTATAGGGTCATTAACAATTTAAGAAATACAATTACATTAGAACACTGCGTCATAAGATTTATTATGGCGTGGTGTTTTGTTAGTTTAGTTGAGAGTTTTATAATGAATAGCAGAAGGTATATGATAAACAGCCTGTCATACGTTAAAAATGTTGATATGGTTTCAGTTATTATATGCTCGCTGGTATTAACAATAGTATTATATGCCATATTTGAAAAGCTTCAGGATAATAACAGGCTTAAAGCCTGTATTCTTGAGGGAACTTTATTAACAGGAGTTGTATTGGTATATGCCTGCGTGTGTGTATATGAATATAATGATGTGTATTTTGTGGCTGGAATGACACTTGTTGTACTGGCGGCAGCTGTATATTCATATAGTTATGTGCACAAGATTTACAAGGGATATATTAGTGACAGCACCACTTATAATGCGGATATAAAAGATATAAGTAAAAGAATGTATATCACAGGTGTTGCGATAGTTGCAGGTGTTATTACAGCATTTATAAGTATATGCATGGTGTTCCGTTATCTGTCATTTGGCTCACCTAATTTTGATATGGGACTTTTTTCGCAGATGTTTCACTATATGAAGACGACGGGCGGAATGTTAAATACAAGTGAGAGAGATCATCTTATGTCACATATGTGTGTGCATATATCACCAATGTTTTATACGATACTGCCATTTTATATGCTTGTATCATCACCGGTGACGCTTGAGGTTATGCAGGCAGTAGTCATTGCAATAGCAGTAATTCCACTTTGCAGGCTTGCTGAGTACAAAGGAATGTCAAGACGGGCTGCGTTAATAATATGTATAATATACTGTTTTTATCCGGTTATAAGCGGCGGATGCTTTTATGATATACACGAGAATATGTTTCTTCCAGTGCTTATATTTACATTTCTGCTATATATGGAAAAAGATAATATGACAGGAATATTAATATCTGCAATACTTATATGCCTTGTAAAGGAAGATGCACCGGTATTTCTTATGTTCATTGCACTTTATATGATAATAGGAAAGAGAATGTATAAAAAAGGATTTATTATACTGATATTATCCATAGTGTATTTTGTCATTGCCTGCAAGATAATTGAGATAATAGGAACGGGCATAATCTCTGACAGATTTAATAATATGATTGCGGAAGGTAATGGTAATATAACAGGAATAATAAAGACGGTTATTAATAATCCAGCGTATATAATTACGCAGATTATGGATAAAAGTAAGATTGCTTATATATTAAAGACACTTGGTGTTCTTTTGTTCATACCATTATGTACAAGAAAGTGGAGCAGATTTATTCTTCTTGGACCTTATATAATGTTTAATCTTATGTCCGATTATGAATATTTCCATAGCATATATTTTCACTATTCATTTGGTTCAGGTGCACTTCTTATATATCTTTTAATTATTAATATATGCGATATGGATGTGAGGAAGAAAATGTTAATGCTTCGTATGACAGCTATGGCAGTTGTTATATTTTTTATGGCATTCAATGTATCAAGGCTTGATAATGCGTTTAATTATGTGGACGAGAATAATAAAAGGGTGATTGATACTATGAATGAAGGGCTTGGTACAATTCCTGACGATGCAAGTGTTACAGCGACAACATTTTTATGTGCCAGTTTATCAAAGCATAAGATATTGTATGAATTATATTATACCGACAAACAGACAGAGTATATAGCTTTGGACTTAAGATACAGCGATACTTATTACAATGTCAGCAGTTACCTGAATTCATCACAGTATGAAACTGTATATTATGCAGAAAATGTAATCGCAGTATTCAAAAATAGAGCAACAGGCAATTGATTAAATTGTCAGATTTGTTATAATACATCTATATAATTATGTGAATTGGAGGACAAGTAAGATGATAGCAGAATCAATGAAAGCACTTGTTAAAGGAAGCTCAGTTATCAGAGCGATGTTCGAGGAAGGTAACAGGCTTGCTAAGATATATGGAGCAGAAAATGTATATGACTTTTCATTAGGTAATCCTAATGTGCCGGCTCCGGATGAAGTTAATGAGGCAATCAAGAATATAGTTGATGAGGAAGAGTCAGTTGTCCTTCACGGATATATGAGCAATTCAGGCTTTGAAGATGTAAGAGAGGCGATTGCACAGTCACTTAATAAGAGATTTGATACACATTTTAATTACACTAATATTGTTATGACAGTTGGTGCGGCAGGTGGTCTTAATACAATACTTAAGACAATTATCAATCCTGGTGAAGAGGTGCTTACATTTGCACCATTCTTTGGAGAATATAGGAATTATGTAAGTAATTTTGGTGGAAAGCTTGTTGCAGTATCTCCAGATACAGCTACTTTCCAGCCAAAGTTTGATGAATTTGAGAAGCTTATTAACAAGAATACCAAGGCTGTAATTGTCAACAATCCTAACAACCCAACAGGAGTTGTGTATTCAGAAGATACAATAAAGAAGTTAGCTAAGATTATGGAAGACAAGCAGAAAGAATTAGGCATAGAGATATTCCTTATAGCTGATGAGCCATACAGAGAACTTGCTTATGATGGAGTAGAAGTTCCATATCTTACTAAATATTACAATAATACTATAGTTGGATATTCATACAGCAAGTCATTATCACTTCCAGGTGAGCGTATCGGATATCTTGTGATTCCAGATGAAGCAGCAGATTCAGATGATATGAAGTCAGCCGCTTCTGTAGCAACAAGAATATTAGGATTTGTTAATGCACCATCATTACAGCAGAAGGTCATTGCCAGATGTCTTGATGCCAAGGTTAATATCGAAGCTTATGATAAGAACAGAAAAGCACTTTACGAAGGACTTACAAAGCTTGGTTTTGAATGTATTAAGCCAGAAGGAGCGTTTTATCTCTTTGTCAAATCACCAACAGAAGATGAGAATATTTTCTGTGATACAGCTAAGAAGCACAATATACTTATTGTTCCTGGTTCATCATTTGGCTGTGCTGGTTTTGTAAGGATGGCTTACTGCGTATCATACGATACAATAATTAATTCACTCCCACATTTTGCAGAAGTTGCTAAAGAGATGGGTTTATAAAATCAATATGCGAAAAATGTACGCGGAAATGAGGATTATTAATGAAAGCTTGGGAGAGTAATATAAGAAAGGTTGAACCTTATGTTCCGGGCGAACAGCCTAAGGTTCAGGATGTTATTAAACTTAATACTAATGAGAATCCATATGGACCATCAGAAAATGTCAGAAAAGCAATGGAAGCAATAGATATAGACCGTTGCAGATTATATCCGGATCCTGATGTGACTAAGCTTGTTAAGAGCATTGCAGATTATTATGGAATGGATAATAATCAGGTATTTGTCGGTGTGGGCTCAGATGATGTGTTATCAATGTGTTTCCTTACATTTTTTAATGGAAAGAAGCCGGTATTATTCCCGGATATTACATATTCTTTTTATAGTGTATGGGCTGATCTGTACCGTATACCATATGAGAAGCAGAAGCTTGATGATAATATGAAGATTGTTCCAGAAGACTATTATAAAGAAAATGGCGGTGTAATCTTCCCTAATCCTAATGCTCCAACAGGTCTTTTAATGGATCTTGACAGTGTAAGGGATATTATTGAACATAATAAAGATGTTGTAGTTATAGTTGATGAAGCATATATTGATTTTGGAGGAGTATCAGCTAAGGATTTAGTGAATGAATATGATAATGTACTTGTTGTACAGACATTTTCTAAGTCACGTTCTATGGCGGGTATGAGAATTGGATATGCGTTTGGTTCAAAAGAACTTATAAAGGCACTTAATGATGTGAAATTCTCATTTAATTCATACACAATGAATATGACATCAATTGATATGGGTGTTGCTTCAATCAATGATAAGAAGTATTTTGAGGAATGTGTTGAAAGAATAACAGCTACAAGAGAAAGAACTAAGGAAGAACTTACAAAGCTTGGATTTACGTTCCCAGACTCTAAGGCTAACTTTATATTTGCTACACATAAGAGTGTTCCAGCTAAAGAAATATTTGAAAAGCTTAAGGATTTGAATATATTTGTAAGATATTTTGCACAGCCAGGAATTGATAATTATTTAAGAATTACAATAGGTACAGATGAGCAGATGGATAAGCTTATAAGTGCTTTATCTGAGATTGTTGGTTAGAGGAGACTTTATGGCAGTACCATTTGAGAATAGAAACTTCCATAAGGAAATGCTAAAGCTTGCAGGACAGCTTCAAAAAGAAGGAAAAGTACCAAGATTATTATTACATAGCTGTTGTGCACCTTGCAGTAGTAACTGTATTGAAGTTCTATCGAAGTATTTTATGGTTACAGTATTTTATTATAATCCGAATATATCAAGTGATGAGGAATATAAGAAAAGAGTTGCAGAGCAGATAAGATTTATAAAAGAATTTGATACCCCTAACAAAGTTGAATTCATCGAGGGTGATTATGAACCGGATGTATTCTTTAAGGAAGTTAAGGGCCTTGAGAAAGAGCCAGAAGGCGGTAAGCGTTGTTTTAAATGTTATGAATTAAGATTAAGAAAGACAGCAGAACTTGCCAAGGCAGAGGCGTATGATTATTTTACAACAACTCTTACAATCAGCCCATTAAAGAACAGTGTAAAGCTTAATGAGACAGGCTTAAAGCTTCAGGAAGAATATGGTGTTAATTACCTGCTTTCGGATTTTAAGAAGCAGGAAGGTTATAAGAGGTCTATTGAGCTGTCAAAGGAATATGGATTATACAGACAGAATTACTGCGGCTGTGTATATTCAAGACAGCAGATATTAATGAGCAAATAAATATATGCACAGTCAGGTGGTGCCACAGTGGCAACACCTATAATTAGTGACGAAGGGTTATATATTTTGACACCGGTGTCATATTATAGTATGTTATCATTAACCAGACAGAGTATAATAAGGAGGAATAATTATGGCTAAGAAGAAATCAGGCATTGTTAAGGCAGTAGTAGGTATTGGTGCGGTAGTAGTTGCTGGTAAAGTTGCATACGAGAAGTATAAGACAACTAAGAGCCGTTATACAAAGGAAGAACAGGATAGTGCAGATCTTGAGGTCCGCAAATATAATGCAATATGTGAGAAGAAGGTTGTTGAAGTAGAAGACGAGGAATTTGTTGGTTGTGAGATAAAGTCAGTAGCTTCTAATACAACTCTTGACCTTGGCCTTGCTGTATTCGAAAAAGATGTATACATTAATTTTGAAAGTGTATGCAGCAATGTCACCATCATTCTTCCAGAGGGTGTTAATGTTGCGTGTGACATAGAAAAGAGAATAGCAGGTGTTCATAATCTTGTAGAAAATGTTGATGAAGAAGGAATTCATACAGTATATGTAATTGGAAAAGCAACATTAAGCAAGGTTGATATTATTCCTGTTAATTTTTATGTGGATGACGATGATGTAGAAGACATATTAGCAGACGATGATTTTGATGAAGAAGAAGCATTTCCGGAGTCAGGAGATGTAGACGTAAAAGTTATTAACAAGAGCGAGAAAGAGGCTGTGTCAGAAGAAACAGTTAAGTCAGAAGACGGCTTTAAGCCTGCAGATAACGCTGATACTACTGAGGACAGCACAGAAACTATTAATCTTGAAGAAGTTAAGTAGTCAGGATAAAGCGTATGAAGTTCAGGGATAAAATGATTGAATATTTTGATAATATTCCAGAAGGTACGGTTGTAGTTGCTAATGCAATGTATGAACAGGGATTTACCAGGATGAGCCACGATGCTTTTTTCAGGTCTATAGAAAGACTGTGTGAGGATGGTTACATTTTAAGAGCTGGAAAAGGAATGTATATTAAGACATCTGATGGTGATAAGAACATAGAAGAATTACTGCTTAATTATTTCTTTGGAGATAATAATGACAGTGGAATGTTTATAGGCTACAGGCTGTATAACAAGTATATGATATCATCTTACAAGGGCGATAAGATAGAGCTGTATTCAACTGTGATAAGAACAAGAACCTGTGAGCTTGGCAATATAATAGTTAAAAGACCAGAGGTTGATCTGGATTTTGAGAATTCCAAAGTGCTTGAGGCTTTGGAGATTTTGCAGAATTATCATAATATCGAGAATTTAGATAAGCTGAAGTTTGCAAGGTATGCCAAGCAGTTTGCATGCAGCTATAATGATGAGGCGGCTGTAAATGTGCTTTTACATATGAAATATAAGAAAAGTACGATAGCTTTTATGAAGAAAATACTTGATATGTATAAGACACCGAATAGTTTACAGCAGTTTTTAAGCTACGCTTCGGATTATAAGATTCCGGCTGTCCAGAGGATAGCAAGATAAATGTATGCATAAAAATACAAAAAAACACTTTACAACAGTAAAGCATATGTATATAATAACGCTTGAACAATAATAAAAAAGCAGAGTAGGAATATGTGCGTTAAGTGCCATTTGGACAGGGAGTTGCCATTTGGACGAAAAGTTTTCTTGCGATACATAATCCGCATCCCGCTGCTACATACTACGGCGAATAACCTCCTATGTAGAGCGAAGATTACTGCAAAGGAGGTTTTTTTATGTCAATTTTATTAAGAAATTTTGCATTTTCTGCAAAAGAATTCAAGAGCATTAAGTCAATAGTTGCCGCGGCATTATTGATAGCTCTGCACACAGTATTAGCTGTGTTTGTATCAATTCAGGTAACACCAACACTTAGAATTTCAGTATCCTTTCTTGCCAACTGTGCAATAGGATATATGTTTGGTCCTGTTATGGGCTTTGTGTGTGGTGGACTTGGAGATTTGATTCAGTTTGTTATTAAGCCTACAGGTCCATATTTTCCTGGCTGGACAATAAGTGCGGCATTAGCTGGATTTATATATGGTCTGTTCTTTTATGGCTGTAATATGAAGGTAGCTGAAAAGTATGATGAACAGGGTCAGAAGAAAGGTATATTAAGGATTATAGACTTTAAGTTCCTTTTAAGATGTGCAGCGGCACTTACAATTGATACATTACTTGTAAATGTATTACTTGGAACTTACTGGTGCAGTATAATGTATGGAAAGGGCTTCGCATTTTACTTATCAATACGTTTTGCTAAGAATATGATACAGCTTCCAATTAACATTATACTGACATATTATGTATTAGGATTTATTAAATACATTAATAATAAAATTTATGAATAAAAATATGTTGATAAAAGAATATTAATGAACAGTACATCAGCACGGAAAGGAAGAAAGTTATGTCAAAGATAATGATAGCATCAGATATTCACGGTTCTGCATATTATTGCAGATTAATGTTAGACAGATTCAAGGAGGAGAACGCAGAAAGATTAGTTCTTCTTGGAGATATACTCTATCACGGACCAAGAAATGATCTTCCTAAAGAATATGCTCCCAAAGAAGTTATCGCAATGCTTAATCCCCTGCGCAATAAGATAATATGTGTAAGAGGTAATTGTGATACAGAGGTAGATCAGATGGTGCTTGATTTTAATGTGTTATGTGAACAGGCATATGTTAATTTTAATGGCCGTTCAATAGTATTAGCACACGGACACAAGCTTGATGAAAAGAATATTCCGGCGTTAAATGATGGCGATATCCTTTTATGCGGACATACACACGTTCCAAAGTGTGAAAAGAGAGATGGATATATATATATGAACCCAGGTTCAGTATCTATCCCTAAGGAGAACTCAGCTCACAGCTATATGATACTTGATGATAAGTTCTACTGGAAAGACCTTGATGGTAATGTATATATGGAACAGAAATATTAAACTATAACAGCCTTTTAATAATTCTTTATATATTTTTAATTGCTTTTGCAAAAGTATATGATAGAGTATTATTTGATGATAATTATTGAGAAATGTGAAAGGCTGGATTGTTTATGAATGGTTTCAAGGATAAATTTGCAAGATTTATGTATGGAAGATATGGCATGGATCAATTGTCAAGAAATTTATCTTTAATATGTCTTGTGTTACTGGTTATAACAATGTTTAGCAGAAGCAATGTATTATATGCCATAGCACTTGCAGGAATAATATATACATATTTTAGGGTATTTTCGCGTAATATATCTAAAAGAAGCAAAGAGAATGAGAAATACCTGTCTTTCCATTATAAAGTAGTGGGAAAGATTAACAGAATTAAATATATAATTAAAGACAATAAGACACATAAGATATTTAAGTGTCCAAGTTGTTCACAGAAGATAAGGGTGCCTAGAGGAAAAGGCAGGATAAGTATTAAATGTCCAAAGTGCAGAATAGAATTTATTAAGAAGACCTGATTTAAAGTGTAAAGACTTGAATCAGGTCTTTACTTATATTCTGGTGAATATAATTAATGGAATATAGTGAAAGAATTGCCAGCGGCATTATTGTAGAAGAAAAATGGCAATTATTTATCTATTGTAATGCCGGACGATTTGAATATGAACCAGAAGCTTGAAAATATATTGAATGTATCTTTAGATGCCACAGAAGACGAATTAAGAAAAGCTGACAGCCTTAGTACAGGTTATAACTGGCGTGATAATACATGGGAGATAATAGTTAAATATTCAGGAAGTCTTGAGAGTATACGAAACAGATATAACGTATATATCAAAGAGCTTCTTAATTATTATGCAATTATAGTGGCTGATAAAGCTACAATAGAACTTATATCGCAGGAAGATGTCATAGATTATGTGGAAAAGCCTAAGAGTCTTTATTATCAGATAGAACGCACTAAGACAGCCGCATGTGTAGGAAGCGTGAGGGCGGATGGGAACATTTTATCAGGAAAAGGTGTTATTGTCGGAGTGATTGATACAGGGATAGATATATTTGATAATGCTTTCAGGAATTCTGATGGGACTACAAGAATACTTAACATATATGACCAGACGACAGGTGAGAAATACGATAAACAGTCGATTGATGAGTATATAAGGCTTAATGAGGATTTATCAGGCGGTACATTTTCTTATGATAATGCTCCAGGGGTTGATAACATAATGCATGGAACGGATGTTTCGTATATAGCGGCAGGCAGTTTGGGCGTTGCTTACGAGGCTGATATTATAGCAGTTAAAATGGGATATTCTATTAATAACCAGTTTCCAAGGACAACAAGCCTTATGGATGCAATTGATTATATTATAAGAAAAGCAATTGAATACAGAAAGCCTGTGGCAGTTAATATAAGTTATGGCTGTAATTATGGTGCACATAATGGTAATACGTTATTAGAGAGCTTTATTGATGATATATCCAAAAGCTACAGGTGTGTTATATGTGTAGGGAGTGGCAATGAAGCAGATAAAGCGATACATTTTGGGGGGATTATTAATACCGGACAGGTACAGACAGCGTATCTTAGTGTTGGTGAATATCAGAGTGCCATAGATATCCAGATATGGAAGAATTACTGGGATACAATTGATGTAATGTTAATCAATCCGCGTGGCGAACAGATTGGAATAATAACTGAGGGGAGAATTAACAGGTATGAAACATACAATACTGAGATTATAACATTACTTGGTGAACCATCTCCATATAATATATATCAGGAAATATATATTAATCTTATTCCAAAGACTGATTATATATTATCAGGTATATGGCAGATAGTGTTGATGGCAGGAAGTATAAGGGCAGGTGAATATAATATATGGCTTCCGTCAAGTCAGGCACTTGGTTATGCAACAGCATTTAATAATCCTACAGCTGATGGGACGATTACAATACCTGCAACGGCAAGAAACTGTATAGCAGTTGGGGCGTATAATGCATACACGAATTCTTATGCAGCATTTTCGGGACGGGGATTTGATAATAGCATAAGAAATGTTAATGCAGGGGTTAAGCCGGATATCACAGCACCAGGTGTCGATATAAGTATTGCAAGGCAGAGGGGGAATGATATTACATATAGAAATGTTACAGGCACATCTTATGCAGTTCCGGTTGTTACAGGTGCGGCGGCACTTCTTATGCAGTGGGGAATAGTTATGGGCAATGACAGGTTTATGTATGGCGAGAAATTAAAGGCAGCTCTTATTGATGGTTCTAAGCCAGTAGGACTTGTTGGGATTACACGAAACGATAATCAGCCAGACCCGCGTACAGGCTGGGGAGCGGTGTGTCTTAAGAATACGCTTAATAAAATTTTATAAATCATCTTGAAATTCATACAAACATTGTGGTATAGTATGTTTATATGAATGAGAAATATAATAAGTCCATTGTACTTAAGACTGTTATATTTAAGAATGGAGGATTTAGATGAAGATATCAACAAAAGGCAGATATGCATTAAGGGTTATGATAGATTTAGCAGAACACGATAATGGCGAATATATAACACTTATGGATATAGCTGAAAGACAAGGAATTTCAGAGAAATATTTAGAATCAATTGTTTCTTTATTAAGCAAGAATGATTTTCTTATATCATTAAGAGGAAAGGGTGGTGGATATAAGCTTTCAAGGCGTCCAGAGGAATACACAGTATTAAGCGTATTACAGTGTACAGAAGGTTCTTTAGCACCTGTTGCCTGTCTTGAGAGCAAGCCTAATAAGTGTCCTAAGCTTGAAGAGTGCAAGACAATTACTATGTGGGAGAATTTTGAGAAGACAATCAATGATTACTTTAACAAGATAACAATAGCAGACCTTATTAATTCTGGTAATGGAATTGATAACTATGTTATTTAATATATATGCCAGAATGTCACTTGAGTGCCAGTCTGGCATATTTTATGTAATAGCAGGCTTTATCTGTTATAGATAATAAATGTCTTGACGTATTTATTATCTTTCGGACAGGGCTTATCTATGGGGAAAAAAAGCCACCAGCACCGCCGCAGGCACAGCATATGCCAATACATTTTGCAGCAGAAGCAATATCAAAGCCAGAACCCTGATTAATGGCAACAGAGATAACACATAAAATGCAGAAGTATATAATACCATAGAGTATTCCCCATATAAGACGGTTGCATTTTCTTATGTGTCCTAATATAAGTCCACCGGCAAATGTGCTGATACCATAGGCGGCAGTAATACATATGCTTATTATGTTATTGCTAAGTGACATTTTATACATACATATAGATATAATTATCAGTAAAGCAATTGTTATAATGTAACCCGCTATTAAGGTCTTTAGTATTCCAATTAATTTGTTCATACAGCATTTCCAATCTATATATATTCTTTACAAGCTTATGTCCATATATTTGATAATATTCATTCAACTTGACATCTGTATTATTAATACTGTAATATATTAAAATATAACACACAAATTAAAGTGTTGTATATAAATATTATTTTATAAAAAGAATGGAGGAATAATTCCTTGGATACGGACAGTTATATTCAACTTATAACTATTATTATTTTATTATTTCTTTCGGCATTTTTCTCGTCAGCTGAGACATCATTTATGACTGTAAGCAAGATGAAAATTCGTTCGCTTATGGATGAGGGCAACAAACGTGCAGCTTTAGTTGCTAAGATTATAGATGATTCTGGAAAGCTGCTAAGTGCCGTACTTATAGGTAATAACATTGTTAATATTTCCTGCTCAGCACTTGTTACTACATTTACAATAAAGGTATGGGGAAGCTATGCTACAGGAATAGCAACTGGTGTTCTTACACTTTTCGTTCTTTTATTCGGAGAAATAACCCCAAAGAATCTTGCTACATATTATTCTGTTAAGCTTACATTATTATATGCACCAATTATATATGGTCTTATGGTTATATTGACACCAGTGATATTTATAGTTGATCATCTTGCTGGCGGAGTATTAAGAATATTTGGTATTAAATCTAATGATAAGAATTCAACTATTACTGAGGAAGAGCTTCGTACAATAGTAAAGGTAAGCCATGAAGAAGGAATTATCGAGAAAGATGAAAGACAGATTATTGATAATCTGTTTGACTTTGGAGATACAAGCGTTAAAGACGTTATGATTCCAAGAATTGATATGACAGTTGCAGATGTTAATTCATCTTATGAAGATATAATTACATTATTTAAAAGTACAATGTATACAAGAATACCGATATACGAGAATGATTCAGATAATGTAATCGGCATACTTAATATTAAAGATTTGATAGTCGGTGATAAAAAAGACGAAACCTTTAATATAAGAGATATAATGAGAAAACCATTTTTTACATACGAACATAAGAATACATCTGAGCTGTTTAAAGAAATGCAGCTTAACAGATACAGTATTGCAATTGTTCTTGATGAATACGGACAGATAGCTGGTATGATAACAACTGAGGATTTGCTTGAGGAAATTGTTGGTGAAATCAGAGATGAGTATGATACAGATGAGAAAGACGATATGACTAAGATAAGGGATAATACATATCGAATTAATGCATCGTGCAAGCTTGATGACATTAATAGTGAGCTTGGAACTAAGTTGTACTCACAGGATAATGACTCGCTTGGTGGATTTATATCAGAAAAGCTTGACAGAATACCTAAAGCCGGGGATAAGCTGACAATTGATAATGTATGGCTGTTTGTTGAACGTTCTTCGGTAAATAGGGCAGAGTCAGTTATATTAAAGATACAGCCGGATAATAAAGACACTAATGACAGATAATATAATGAACACCAAAGTGTTAATCTTAAAAGCTCTTTGTGGAACTTTATATGCACTGAAAGGCTGTACAAGAATTGCTGGATATTATAACAAAGTCAGAAAATATCATATCAGAGGCTTAGTACACTGATATGAATATAATTAATATACTTATAGAAGAATGTGATTAAGTAAATGCTTAGTCACATTTTTTGTTGTATATTTTTATTTCATATTTTTATTTCATATTTTGTTGTGTATTCAAGCATTATATAAAAAACGATGCAACATTTTATTTCAAGATGTTGCATCCATTATTAATATCTTATTCTTATTTACATATTCTATATCGTCTATTTTTCATATTACTTTACCCCTTTTTATAAAAAAATTGACTTTTTTAGAAACTTTTCAAAGATTAACCTTTAAAAATACAGAATCTTTATCGTCCTGCTTAATTCCTAAGTATCTTTTAGTTATCTCATAAGATGAATGGTTATAGATATCCATAAGAATTGCAGGAGGTGTTCCACATTTCCAAGCATAATACCCGAAGGTTTTACGCATTGAATGGCAGCTTATTCCGTTTTCAAGATTAAGAATATCAGCCGCGTGTTTGATAATACGGAATGCCTGCGAACGGCTTAATGCAGTATTATTGTATCTCCCTGGGAATATATACCCCTCCCCTGTTACGTCATCAAGGCTCTCCATATACCTAGATAACCCTTTTCTTGTGCTTTTGTTAATTGCTATCCGTGTCTCCTTACCAGTCTTTTTCTCGGTTGTTACGAGATGCTTCCTAAAATGTTTTTCCTTGATGTCATAGACATCTTTCCATCGTAATTCGAGCAAATCACTAATTCTTAATGCTGAATTTACCCCTAAACATATAAGGGCATAGTTTCTTAAGTTGGGCTCATTATCCAGATAAAATCTGCGAAATGCTTCCAGCTCATCAATATTTCTTATCGGTTGTGCTGTGCTCATATTTATACCTCCATTCACCATATAGCATACAACATTTGATGCAACATTTTGAAATAATTTGTTGCATAGACAAGGAGGTTAATGTGCTTAAGCTCACAATCAAACCCGGCGAGTACATCAACATCGGTGATGATGTAAGGGTTATCTATTCAGGAGGCTCAGAAGGGAACATTCATCTTTTAATAGATGCCCCAAGGGAACTCAACA